>Ga0209066_10000195_pt1 | contig 92980 bp, 84 predicted proteins | sample All_14_2_FD_187198 | JGI IMG/M metagenome (GOLD analysis project Ga0209066, IMG submission 187198) | Freshwater microbial communities in response to fracking from Pennsylvania, USA - Allegheny Zone_MetaG_DW_15 (SPAdes) (version 2) ...
CAAAATCAGCCCCTCAAAAACAGGTAAAATCCACCTCGCTTTAAGCCCCGATTTAGCCCGTTTTTACCTCTTTAAACTGGCTCCATTACGCCGATCATCGGTGGCTCCATAATGCCGGTCAATGACAACCAGGGTGATGCGTTCCTCGGTCACGCTGTCACTGAGCGGTTCAATCCGAACAACTCGGCCAGCTAACGCTGTTCCAGGATGACTGCGCAGGACAATGCTGGCGGCTTGTCCTGCGGCCAACCCGCGGGAACGCCCCTGGTCCAGTCGAACCTTGACCCAGAGACTGTTGGGCTCGACCAACTTGACGACTGATTGCCCGGCAATGAGCGTTGAGCCGGTTTCCGCATCACGACTGGTTACCACGCCGTCAATAGGGGCAAGCAGGCGGAGGTTATCCCGTTGCCGCCGCAAACCGTCCTGGTCGGCCTTGAGGCGAACGACTTCTTGCCGGGCGCTTTGCAGATTAGCTTCGCTCGCATCAACGGCAGCTTGAGCCGAAGTCAGTTCCTGTTGTTTACTCTCAACGGCACTCGGGCTGACAAATTGCTTATCGCCGAGGTCGCGATAGCGTTTGGCATTCAAATTGGCCACCGATTGACGGGCCAGCACATCCTTGCGCTGCGCCTCGGCCGCCAACACCGCGCTGGATGCCCGAGCGGATGCGGCATCAAGGGAGCGACGTCGTTCATCCAAGTCAACAGGGTCAATTTCCGCCAGCAGTTGCCCAGCCTTGACGTGCTCTCCGACATCAACCTGCACTGATTTCACCCGACCCGCTGCGGTAGGTCCAATAAAATAGCTGCGGCGCGCTTCGACGGTGCCAATGCCGAACAGCGATGACGACACATTGCCGGTTTCGACCCGAGTGATAGTGACCCTGGTTGGCGCCAGTGGGCCAGAGCGGGCCACGACAAAGCCGAATCCAACCAGAAGCAGCACGGCAAAAGCTACTAAGCCAAACTTGCGACTGAAAAACCGATTGAGTCTCATGAGTTGCCCCCGAGAGCGGCAAGATAAAGGTCGAGAACGCCAACCGCCTGTTGCTCCATCTGCTCCGTGTTACCGCTGAGCATGGATTGAATGACCAGGCCCTGAATGGCCCCAAGGAAGAGGGCCGCTGCTGATGTGCTATCAACATCAGCGCGAATAAGCTTTGCCTCAATTGCTGAGCTTAGGGTTTGCGTCAGAGTCTGTCGATAGTGCTGCATGATTTTCTGAACCCGTTGCTTGACTGGTGATTCAGCGGGTTGCTGAAGCTCGCCAAAAATGAGGCGAGGGGCGCCAGGGTGAACTTTGGCAAAACCAACATGCGCCATGAACATGGCCTTGAGTGCAGTTAAGGCATCTGGAGCGCTGTTCTTGGCCGCCAGGAGTTCGCGCATCAAATGTTCTTCTATCCATTCGACAACGGCCAGTCGGATGGCTTCCTTGCTGGCGAAGTGACGAAACAAAGCACCTTGAGTCACCTTCATAGCCTTGGCAATGTCCGTCGTCGTGATGTCTGCCGGAGTCCGCTCGGCTGAGAGTAAAACCATGGTGGCGATGATTTCTGCCTGGCGAGACTCGGTGGATTGACGAGGGTTAATAAGCATGGCTACAAGTAAGTAATAAATTACTTACTATTATAGGCAGTATAAATCAGACTTGCCTAATATTTTTGCTCTAATTTCACTCAAGCTCCCCCCCTGCTCGAATTTAACCAGCGTGCTCTGATCAAAATTGACAGGCTGCTAGACTAATGTTTTTAACAACAAGAGAGACACGCGCATGAAGATCGAAACCATCGCCGTTCACGGCGGCTACAGCCCGGACCCGACCACCAAGGCCGTCGCCGTCCCCATCTACCAGACCACGTCCTACGCCTTCGACAGCACCCAGCACGGTGCCGACCTGTTCGACCTCAAGGTCGCCGGCAACATCTACACGCGGATCATGAATCCGACCCAGGACGTGCTGGAAAAGCGCGTTGCTGAAATGGAAGGCGGCATCGCCGCACTGGCCATGGCCTCCGGCATGGCCGCAATCACCGCGGCGATCCAAACCATCGCCGAAGCCGGCGACAACATCGTCACGTCGTCGACGCTGTACGGCGGCACCTACAACCTGTTCGCCCACACCCTGCCGCAGTACGGCATCGAAGTGCGCTTTGCTGATTACCGCGACCCTGAAGCTTTCGAGCAGCTGATCGACGCCAAGACCAAGGCCGTCTTCTGCGAATCGGTCGGCAACCCGCTCGGCAACGTCGTCGATTTCGAAAAACTGGCTGAAGTCGCCCACAAGCACGGCGTGCCGGTCATCGTCGACAACACCGTGCCCTCGCCCTACCTGTGCCGCCCGTTCGAGCACGGCGCCGACATCGTGGTGCACGCCCTGACCAAATACCTCGGCGGCCATGGCAACAGCCTAGGCGGCATCATTGTCGATAGCGGCAAGTTCCCGTGGGCCGAGCACAAGGCCAAGTTCAAGCGCCTGAACGAGCCGGATGTTTCATATCACGGCGTCGTCTATACCGAAGCGCTCGGTGCCGCTGCCTATATCGGCCGCGCCCGCGTCGTCCCGCTGCGCAACATGGGCGCCGCCATCAGCCCGTTCAACGCCTTCTTGATCCTGCAGGGTATTGAAACGCTGGCGCTGCGCATGGACCGCATCTGCGACAACTCGCTGAAAATCGCCCAGTTCCTGCAGAATCATCCGAAGGTGAGCTGGGTCAATTATGCCGGCCTGCCCGACCACAAGGACCACGCGCTGGTCCAGAAATACATGGGCGGCCGCGCGTCCGGCATTCTCAACTTCGGCGTGAAAGGCACGGACTGCGGCGGCCGCGAAGGTGGCGGCAAGTTTCAGGACGCCCTGCAACTGGTCACCCGCCTGGTCAACATCGGCGACTGCAAGACGCTCGCCTGCCATCCGGCGTCGACCACACACCGCCAGTTGTCACCAGAAGAACTGGCCAAAGCCGGCGTGTCGGAAGACATGATCCGCCTGTCAGTCGGTATCGAGCACATCGATGACCTGATCGCCGATCTGGATCAGGCACTCAACGCCGCCTGATCAGCAGCAACCCGGCGTTCGGCGTCCGTCTCTCGAAGACTGGCGCCGAACCCCTTGCCCAAGGCCTGGGCTATCAACATTGACTATGCGGACAGCCATTTCAGCAGGCTGCCAAACAAGACCTCGGGGACAACCGGTTTGGCAATGAAATCGTCCATGCCGGCCTCGAAACAGCGCTGCTTGTCTTCAGCAAATGCATTGGCCGTCATTGCGACGATGACAACCCGCTTGCTGCGGGATAACTGACGAATTCGTCGGGTGGCTTCGAGACCATCCATGTTGGGCATCTGCATGTCCATCAGGATCAGGTCGTAGTCAACTTCACCTGCCTGTTTCAAAGCTTGGGCGCCGTCTTCAGCCACATCAGCCAGCAGGCCCACCTCATTCAACAGCGCCAGGGTCACTTCCCGATTGATTGGTTCATCCTCCGCCAACAAAATACGGCAACCGGAAAAATTCCGTTTAAGGCTGCTTTCCACGCTCGTCACCGGGTGCAGCACCGCCCCCGACGGTTCAGTCGCCGCTTTGGCCAGGCGGACGGTCAGCCAGAAGGTGCTGCCCTGGCCGACTTCACTGCTCACTCCCGAGGTACCACCCATGAGTTCGGCAATCTTGCGGGTAATCGCCAAACCCAGCCCGGTGCCGCCAAATTTACGGGTGATTGAGTTATCCGCCTGCTCGAAGACCGAGAACAGCCGGGGAATTGTCTCGGCTTCGATACCGGTACCGGTATCGACCACCTCAAATCGCAGCAAAACATCCTCGGCAAAATCCTCGACTAAACGGACGTTGACCGTAATCAAGCCGGTATCGGTAAATTTGATCGCATTGGTCAGGTAATTGAGCAAGGCCTGCTGCAAACGTGTCCGATCGCCCAGCAAGCCATTCGGTATCGACTCTGCCACATGGAAATTCAGTGCCAACCCTTTCGTCTTGGCACGCTCACCCACAATCGAGGCCACATTGCCGATCAATTCCCGCACACTCAGCGCTGCACGCTCCAGGGTGAATTTGCCGGCCTCAATCTTGGAAAGATCAAGCACAGCATTAATGATCTCCAGCAAATGTTCGCCCGCCGTTTCAATTTTTCCCAGCTTGTCTTCTTGCTCCTGCGTCACGCCTTTGCGCCGAAGAATATGGACCATGCCGGTGATGCCATTCAGCGGGGTGCGAATTTCATGGCTCATGTTGGCCAGGAAAGCACTCTTGGCAATATTAGCGGTCTCGGCCGCCTCCTTTGCCGACGCCAGTTCAGCCGTTCTTGCCTTGACCAGCAATTCCAGATGATCGCGATAATTGGCCAATTCCATTTCGGTCTTTTTCCGATCCGTAACATCGCGGGTAATGGACAGAATGCAGGGCATTCCCTCAAGTTGCATGATCGATGCCGACATCAGCCCCCAGACCAAGTCGCCATTCTTCTTCCGGAACTGCGTCTCCAGATTTCTGCACACCCCCGCTCGCTGCAAATCATCCACCAAGCGCTTTCGATCGTCAGGATTGGCCCAAATCGCTAATTCCGTCGATGTTCGACCGATAACTTCATCGCGCTGGAATCCCGTGACCTGAAGAAACGCATCGTTCACTTCCAGATACATGCCGTCCTCAAGTCGATTGATATTGACCGAGTCGGCACTGGCGAGAAAGGCACCGCGATATCGCGCCTCACTGTCCTGCAAGGCTTTTTCAGTTGCTTTCCGCGCGGTTATGTCATGGCTGATCCCAAGAATACCGATCAACTGCCCGCCACTGTCGTACATGGGGGTTTTGGTCGTTTCCAGCAATTCCTGATGCCCGTCATCGGCAAAGGTGACCCATTCTTCATTAACCACCTCCCCTTCTGACTCAAACGCCTTCTGGTCATTTTCACGAAATAAATCAGCCAGCGCTTTGGGGACAAAGTCGTCATCCGTCTTGCCTACGATCTGCGCCTCTTTAGCGCCGAAGAAGCGCTCAAATTTCGGATTACATGCCAGATAAACGCCATCGGGGCTTTTTAACCAGACAAGGTCGGGCAAGGTGTTGATCAGCGCACGAAGTTGCGCTTTTTCCTTGGCATGCGATTCAGTCCGCAGACGCACCGCCCGTCGCAAGATGATGATCCAGGCCGCCACCCCAATCGCCAGCAGCAAAAAGGCCAAGGCACCCAACCCCAGGTATTTCAACCAGGGGAAGACCATGAACGGCGAGCCCAGCCATTTGTCGTGAACTTGCCGCAACTCAGCCGCCGGAATGGTGGCAAATCCACGCTCCACCTCTTCCAGCAGACTTTCCTGCCCCCGTTTGACGGCCCGGTGAAACTGGCCGCTGTAGAGCGTAAAAGCCTTGCTAAAGGATTGATCCAGATTGGCACGGTAGAGCAGATAGCCTGCGGGCGGGTCATCAAGACAAAAAAGATTGATTTCCGACAGCCTGGCCGCCTCAACCACCGACGAATAACTGGCATAAGGCTTTAAATTGCTCACCCCTTCTGCGCGCAACCTCTCGGCACAGGCATCGCCATCCTTAACCCCCACCATAAAGCCACGGAGCGAACTCACATCGGTGATGCCTCCTACATTTCGCTGCACGTAGATGGAAACCGGCAACTCGGCATAGGGCACTGCTGAAAAAGCAAGATAGCGCGCCCGTTCCGGCGTCTGGAACATCATGTCGATCACATCGGCCTGGCCTTCAGCGAGCAATTGCTGCGCTTTGGCCCAATCGGTCGCGATCAGCTTGACTGTCGTGCCGGTCTGCTGCCCCCAAAGCTGCCACAGGTCGGGCAAATAGCCACTGAGTTGACCATCTTGCTGGCGGAAGACATAGGGTGGGTAATCATCATCCATGACAACCGTCAGTGGCTGAGGAGAGGCCCCGCACACGGAAACACCTGGGAGCCAGACGGCCAGCAGAAAATAGCCAAGCGCCCTGCGCCATAAAGCGTTAGAAGACTTTCTGCAAAGCGCCATATCGTCAAATCTCTACCCAGACCTCTGATCAGACCACCGTTCTGACATACAAAAGATCACGCTGTCAATCTAAAAATAAATTGAGGTCGATATGCTTATCGGCGACTCAGTCGACTTCCTCGACCATCAGCCAGAGGGTACGGCGGTCATGTCCATCGCGTGTCCCGACACTGAAGCCGCCGTGCTGTTCGCTGCCTTCTCGTCCACTGCCGCCTAATTCAATCCATTCACCCAGTTGACCGCGCACGGTGGTCGCCAGACGCTGACTGGCAATACCGCCGCGTGGATCGTTCATCTGCTCGGCCTGTTGCGTAATTTCAAGCGTCACCTGGCGGCCGCTCAAACGCGGACTGGCATAAAACCCGCTACCCACATCACGATAAACCACACCTTCGTTGACGACCGTACCCACCGGCCCGCGGACGATCTGGCGCATGGGCAACGGCAGGCTGCGCCCGACTTGAATGAAAGCGCGCTCACCCTCGATGGTTTGCACACGCTGACTGCTGCCATCGCGCCGGGCATGGCGGCTATCCCAGACCTGCGCCGCGACCTGCGACGGCCGCGACCCGCCAAGCACCAGCTCACCCCCCAGCGCCGCACCGCGGCCGCTATCCGCCTGCTGGCGGTCCTGGCTGACATGGATGATCAGCCGGCGCGCCGGCTTGTCGATCGCCGCCAGCGCCCGCTTGATATCGGCCCGGTTATCCGGTGAGGTGCGCAGAAAAAGCTGGTTGTTCAGCCCAGTGAGCGTCCCCCCCGCCTCGACCAGCGGCAATAGTGACGGCAACACCTCCGCCACGGTCTTGCTGCGTAGTTCGATCACCTCCAACCCCTGCGCCGCCACCAGACTGGCCCAGCAGGCAACGATCACGGTCAACAGCCATTGGCCGGCAAATTTCATGGGGGTCATCCTACGGCGCAACAATATGCGGCTGAGCAAGATAGTCGCGCGAGTTCATCTCGGTCAGACGACTGACCGTGCGCTTGAACTCACTGGCCTGCGTCCCTTCGGTGTACAAGTCATCGGCCGCACTATCGGCGGTAATGATTAACTTGACCTTGTTGTCGTAGAAGACATCGACCAGCCAAGTGAAGCGCCGGGCTTCGGAGGCCTGGTGCTGGGTCATTTTTGGCACCTGCGACAACAGCACGGTATGGTAGGCGCGAGAAATTTCCAGATAATCGTTCTGCGAACGTGGTCCACCACACAAAGTGCGGAAATCGAACCAGATGACGCCATGCGCCCGGCGGACGGTAGGAATTTCGCGGCCCAGGACTTCAATCTGACCGCCCCGCTGCCCTTCCTCACCGGCCACCATGCGGAAATAATCGACCATTTTGGTCTCGGCAGCGGCATCGGCCGGATGGTGATAAATCTCAACCTGTTCCAGAGCACGCAGCCGGTAATCGACCCCGGCATCCACCTCAAACACGTCGAGATATTTCTTCAACAAAGCAATGGTCGGCAGGAAACTCTCGCGGTGCAGGCCATTCGGGTAAAGCCTGTCTGGCGGATAGTTGGAGGTCATGACGACAATGACACCCTGCGTAAACAAGCCCTCCATCAGCCGACCGAGGATCATCGCATCAGCGATGTCCGAGACATGGAATTCGTCGAAACAGAGCAGCCGCACGTCCTTGGCAATATCGGCGGCCAGCTTCAGCATCGGATCAGTTTCACCCTTGTACTTTTCCAGGTCACGGTGAATCTGCTGCATGAAGGAATGGAAGTGCAGACGCTTCTTACGTCGGTAGGGCACGGAATCGTAGAAGCAATCCATCAAAAAACTCTTGCCACGCCCCACCCCGCCCCAGAAATAGACACCCTTTGGCGGTTTGGGCGGCGACAGCAGGCGTTTGAAGGTACTGCCACGGTCAACCTTGAAATACAGCAGATTCGTGTAGAGCGATTGCAGAGCTGTGGCCGCCGTCATTTGCGCGGCATCGGCAATATAGCCCCGGGCATCGAGCAGGTTCTTGTAGGCATCGAGCATGCCTTCGGCGGCAACTTTTAATTTTTTATGCGGCATGTTGGGGAATCGTGATTGGAATCAAACGGCTATTTTGCCAAAGAAGCGCGCAAAAAAGGCGGGTGCGTTGCCGCAACCCGCCTTTAAGTCCGGATGAATCCGCTTAGAAGTTTAGCGTGCGCTTGTCGCAGGCCAGCGCGGCTTCGTGGATGGTTTCTGACAAGGTCGGATGGGCGTGGCAGATACGGGCCAGATCTTCCGACGCGGCACCAAACTCCATGGCCACCACGCACTCGCCGATCATTTCGGAAGCGTTGGCACCAATGATGTGGGCACCAAGAATGCGATCCGTCTTCTTGCAGGCGAGCACCTTGACGAAGCCGGAAGTATCGCCCATGCCCAATGCGCGGCCATTGGCCATGAAGGGCACCTTGCCGGCCTTGTATTCGACGCCTTCTGCCTTGAGTGCCTGCTCGGTCTTGCCAACCCAGGCAATTTCCGGCGCGGTGTAGATGACCCAGGGAATGGTGTCGAAGTTGCAGTGACCGGCCTGGCCCGCCATCAACTCGGCAACCATGACACCTTCTTCATGCGCCTTGTGGGCCAGCATCGGACCACGGACCACGTCGCCAATGGCCCAAACACCCGGCAGATTGGTCTGGCAATGGCCGTTGACCGCGACAAAGCCGCGCTCGTCCAGTTGCAAGCCAACGGCTTCGGCGTTCAGGCCGTCGGTGTTCGGCACGCGGCCGATGGAGACGATCAGACGATCGGCTTCCAGTTTCTGCTCCTTGCCATCCTTGTCGGCGTAGTCGATGGAGACGCCCTTCTTGGTCGCCTTGATGTCGCCGATCTTGACACCCATCTGGATATTCAGACCCTGCTTGGTGAACAGCTTGAGCGCTTCCTTGGCGACGTCCTGATCGGCTGCAGCCAGGAAATCCGGCATGGCTTCAAGAACGGTGACTTCGGCACCGACACGACGCCAGACCGAACCCATTTCCAGACCGATCACGCCAGCGCCAATAATGGCCAGTTTCTTCGGCACGGATTCCTGGTTCAGCGCGCCTTCGTTGTCCATCACGATCTTCTGGTCGACCGGGAGGTTCGGCAGGAGGCGGGCCTTGGAGCCGGTGGCGACGATGACCTGCTTGGCCAGGACGTCTTCTTCACCGACCTTGAGCTTCCAGAATTCACCTTCCTTCGCGACAAAGGAACCATGGCCAGCCAGGAAAGTGACCTTGTTCTTCTTGAGCAGCATCTTGATGCCACCGGTCAGCTGATTGACCACGCCATCCTTGCGTGCCTTCATGGTCGGCACGTCGATGCTGGTCTTGCCAATCTTGATGCCCTGGGATTCGAAGCTGTGGTTGGCTTCTTCATACAGGTGCGAGGTGTGCAGCAGCGCCTTGGAAGGAATGCAGCCGACGTTCAGGCAGGTGCCGCCCAGGCGCGGCTCGCCTTTCGGGTCAGCATAAGGATTGGATTCCACGCAAGCCGCGGTGAAACCCAATTGCGAAGCACGGATGGCCGCGATGTAGCCACCGGGACCACCACCAATAACGACCACGTCAAATTGCTGGGACATGTAGAACTCCTTGAGGATCGAGGATCGAGTCCAAGCCCGCTGGCTTGGCTTGATCCCAATGAAGAAAGGATCGAGTAAAACCCGGTGGGGCTCAACTCGATCCTAGGCAACTAGGCAACTCGATCCTAGTTAGACTCCGAGCAGCAAGCGCGACGGATCTTCCAGCGCTTCCTTCATGGTCACCAGACCGAGGACCGCTTCACGGCCGTCGATGATGCGGTGATCGTAAGACATGGCCAAATAATTCATCGGACGGACGACGACCTGACCATTTTCAACCACGGCACGATCCTTGGTGGCATGGATGCCGAGGATCGCCGACTGCGGCGGGTTGATGATCGGGGTCGACATCATGGAACCGAAAATTCCGCCGTTTGAAATCGAGAAGGTGCCGCCGGTCAGGTCTTCGATGGTCAGCTTGCCATCCTTGGCCTTGACACCGAACTCGGCAATCTTCTTTTCGATTTCAGCAATCGACATTTGGTCAGCATTGCGGATGATCGGGACGACCAGGCCGCGCGGCGAACCAACAGCAATACCGATATCGATGTAGCCGTGATAAACGATGTCGTTACCATCAACCGAAGCATTCAGAACCGGGAACTTCTGCAGGGCAGCACAAGCCGCCTTGACGAAGAAGCCCATGAAGCCCAGACGGACGCCATGGGTCTTCTCGAACTTTTCACCGTATTGCTTACGGAGCGCCATGACCGGGGCCATGTTCACTTCGTTGAAGGTGGTCAGGATGGCGTTGGTGGCTTGCGATTCAAGCAGGCGCTCGGCAATGCGGGCGCGCAGACGCGTCATCGGCACGCGCTCTTCGGTGCGATCACCCAAGGCGACATTGCTGGTCGGCACCGACAGGGACGAAGCTGCCTTGGCGGCAACCACCGGGCCCGCTGCCGGCTTGGCGGCGGCAACAGCATCTTCCTTGGTCACACGACCACCACGGCCGGAACCGGCGACGTCGGCTGCAGCCACGCCCTTCTCGTCGAGAATCTTGCGGGCAGCCGGGCTGGCCGTACCAGCCGGCGCAGCGGCAGCAGCAGCCGGTGCCGGGGCGGCAACAGCCGGAGCGGCAGCCGCCGCCGGCGCAACAGCACCTGCCGTAGCAGCGGTATCAATACGGGCGATCAACTCGCCGGAAACGACCGTTTCGCCATCCGCCTTGATGATCTCGACCAGAACGCCAGCACCTGGTGACGGCACTTCAAGAACGACCTTGTCGGTCTCGATGTCGATCAGGATTTCGTCGCGGGCAACAGCTTCGCCAATCTTCTTTTTCCAGGAAGCCAGCGTGCCTTCGGCAACGGACTCGGAGAGCTGCGGAACTTGAACTTCAATAATGCTCATGGTGACTCCACTCTACTGTTTTATCAGTACTCGATCTTGCCCAGGGCGGACTCGATCAGTGCCTTTTGTTGCTCGTTGTGCTTGGCCAGATAGCCAACCGCCGGGGACGAGGAAGCCGGGCGGGAAACCAGCAGCATTTTCTGCTTGCCGCTGATCTGCGAATCCAGGTGATGACGCGAAGCAATCCAGTACCAGGCGCCCTGATTACGCGGCTCTTCCTGGGCCCAGACGATTTCGGTCGCCTTCGGATATTTCGCCAGTTCCTTCTCCATCGATTCCTTGGGGAAGGGGTACAACTGCTCAAGACGAACGATGGCGATATCGTCGATCTTCTTCTCGCGGCGGGCGTTGACCAGGTCGTAATAGACCTTGCCGCAGCACAGCACGACGCGCTTGACCTTCTTCGGGTCGATCGGATCAACCTCGCCGATGACGCGCTGGAATTCACCGTTGGCCAATTCATCAAGCGACGATGCGGCATCCTTGTGGCGCAACAGCGATTTCGGCGACATGACGATCAGCGGCTTGCGCTGCATGCGAACCGCCTGACGGCGCAGCATGTGGAAAACCTGGGCAGCCGTGGTCGGCACACAGACTTCCATATTCATCTCAGCACACAACTGCATGAAGCGTTCGAGGCGGGCAGAGGAGTGCTCCGGACCCTGGCCTTCGTAACCATGCGGCAACAGCATGACCAGACCACAGGCACGGCCCCACTTGGCTTCGCCAGACGCAATGAACTGGTCGATGACCACTTGCGCACCGTTGGCAAAGTCACCGAACTGGCCTTCCCAAACCACCATTTCGTACGGGTTGGCCGAGGCATAACCATAATCAAAGGCCAGCACGGCTTCTTCAGAGAGGACCGAGTCATAACACTGGAAGCCGGCCTGCTTTTCCTGCAGGTTCTTCAGTGGATGATAGGTGCCGACATCCCAGCTGGTGCGATTCTGGTCATGGAAAGCAGCATGGCGGTGGAAGAAGGTCCCGCGACCAACGTCCTCACCCGAAATACGAACGCCATAACCAGACACCAGGACCGAGGCGTAGGCGAGATTTTCAGCCATACCCCAGTCGACCGGCAACTTGCCCTCACCCATTGCGGCGCGATCATCAACAATTTTCTTAACGCGCGAATGCAGCGCGAAACCTTCCGGCAAGGTGGTGAGTCGTGCTGCCAGACGCTTGAGCTCATCCATCGGCACTCGCGTATCGCAGGTTTCGATGTAGTTCTTGGTCAGGAAGGGCATCCAGTCAATGGTCATCGGATGCTTGTAACCGGCCAGCACCGGGTTGTAGAGCAACTCGCCCTTGTCCAGATGCTCGCGATATTCCTGAATCATCTTTTCCGGACCATCGGCCGGCAAAGTACCTTCGGCAATCAGCTTCTCACCATAAAGCTTGCGGGTCCCCGGGTGCTTGGCGATGATTTTGTACATCAGCGGTTGGGTGACCATCGGCTCATCCTGCTCGTTATGGCCGAGTTTTCGGAAGCAGAAGATGTCAATAACAACATCTTTCTGATAAGTCTGACGGTATTCGACAGCCAGTTGCGTCACCAAGGCGACCGCTTCAGGATCATCCCCGTTCACGTGGAAGATTGGGGCGTCGACCATCTTGAAGATGTCTGTACAGTAATGGCCTGTACGGTAATCGCGCGGATCGCTGGTGGTAAAACCCACCTGATTATTAACCACGATGTGAATCGTGCCGCCGACACCATAACCACGGGTCTGCGCAAAGTTGAGCATTTCCTGGTTCACACCCTGACCGGCAACCGCCGAGTCACCGTGAATCAGAATCGGCATGACTTTATGCTGGCTCCCCTCACCACGGCGAACCTGCCGTGCGTAGACCGAACCTTCGACCACCGGGTTAACGATTTCGAGGTGCGATGGATTGAAAGCCAGGGTCAGGTGGCAAGCACCGCCCGGGGTATTGACGTCGGACGAGAAGCCCATGTGGTATTTGACGTCACCGGCCGTCAAGTCACTCTTTTTCTTGCCCTCGAATTCAGCGAAAAGCATCGACGGCGTTTTACCCAAGGTATTGACCAGAACATTCAGTCGACCGCGGTGCGCCATACCAACCACGACTTCGTCCACACCCAACGCACCGCCGGTACGAATCGCTTCGTCCATGGAAACAATCAGCGACTCACCCCCTTCGAGCGAGAAACGCTTCTGACCGACATACTTGGTATGCAGATAGCGTTCCAGGGTTTCTGCCGCGGTCAACCGTTCCAGAATGCGCTTTTTCTGATCGGCGTTATAAGACGGACGGGAACGAATGCTTTCCAGCTTTTCTTGCAGCCAGCGCTTTTCGTTGTAGTCAGTCATGTACATGTATTCGACACCGATGGTGCCGCAATACGTTTGTTTGAGTGTTTCGAGGATCACGCTGAGCTTGGCTGTTTCCGGCAAGCCTTTGAGCGAACCCACATTGAACGTTTGGTTCAGGTCCGCATCGGTGAAACCGTAAAAAGACGGCTCAAGTTCATCAAGCTTGGGACGCGGATTGCGCTTGAGTGGATCAAGATCAGCCCAGCGAGTCCCGAGCGAACGGTAAGCCGTGACCAATTGGCCGACAGCCGACTGTTTCTTATTTTCGCTGGCATGCGACACCGTGGCCGCCGGGCGGAAACCGCCGTCCTTAGCCAGTTCGGCAAAGGCAGCGATCACCGGCGCATGCGCCACATCGCGCGCCACAAAGCCCGGCATCTGCGCCAGGCGGTCGAAATAATCACGCCACTCTGCAGGCACGCAGGTCGGATCATTCAGGTAATTTTCGTACAGCTCTTCGACAAATGGCGCATTGCCGCCAAAGTACATCGTGCTGTCTAACATGGTGGTCATCGTAGTCATAGGCGTCCCCGGTCGGGTGTTATCTTTATTGGGCAACTCTTCTTGCGTGTTTATTGCGTTTTCACAGTTAAAAAAAGGGCGGCCAGACGGCCGCCCGGTTCTTACTGTTAGCTACGCTGGGCCAACGGAACCACATCGCGCTTGGCTGCGCCCATGTAGAGCTGGCGCGGACGGCCGATCTTGTACTCCGGATCGGAGATCATTTCCTCCCACTGCGTCATCCAGCCGACCGTACGGGCCAGCGCGAAGATACAGGTGAACATTTCGGTCGGAATACCAATCGCCTTTTGCACGATACCGGAGTAGAAGTCGACGTTCGGGTAGAGCTTCTTCTCAACGAAGTACGGATCTTCCAGCGCGATTTTTTCCAGTTCCATGGCCAGCTTGAACAGGCGGTCGTTTTCCAGGCCCAGTTCTTTCAGCACATCGTTACAGACCTGACGCATCAGCTTGGCGCGCGGATCAAAGTTCTTGTAAACGCGGTGACCAAAGCCCATCAGCTTGAAGGAATCGTTTTTGTCCTTGGCACGAGCGATATATTCGCCAACGCGCGAGACATCACCGATTTCTTCCAGCATCTGCAGGCAAGCCTCGTTGGCACCACCGTGTGCCGGGCCCCACAAACAAGCGATACCTGCAGCGATACAGGCAAACGGATTGGCACCGGAAGAACCGGCCAGACGGACCGTCGAGGTCGATGCGTTCTGTTCATGATCAGCGTGCAGCGTGAAGATCATGTCCAGCGCACGAACCAGCACCGGATTCGGCACGTACTTTTCGCACGGGTTACCGAACATCATGCGCATGAAGTTTTCGGTGTAATTCAGATCATTGTCCGGGTACATAAAGGGCATGCCCTTGTTGTACTTGTACGCCATGGCGACAATGGTCGGCATCTTGGCGATGATGCGATTGAAGCTGATGCTGCGGTGCTCGGCATCGGAGTAGTCCATAGCTTCATGGTAGAAGGCGGACAATGCTCCAACCACACCCGTCATGACGGCCATCGGATGGGCATCGCGACGGAAACCATTATAAAAACGGGTCAGCTGGTCATGCACCATCGTATGGTTCTTGATGGTATTTTCGAAATTGACCTTCTGGGTAGCGTTCGGCAGCTCGCCATTCTTCAACAGATAAGCAACTTCCAGGAAGTTGCAGTTGTCGGCCAGTTGTTCGATCGGATAGCCGCGGTACAACAATTCGCCCTTGTCACCGTCGATGAAAGTGATGGTGGATTTGCAGCTGGCGGTCGAGAGGAACCCGGAGTCATAGGTGAAATAGCCGGTCTTGCCGCCCAGCGAACGAATGTCGATACAGTCGTTGCCGTGCGTCGGGGACATGATCGGAAAATCAACGGGCGTTTGCCCGTCAATGCTCAGGGTTGCCTTGCGTTCGGTCGTCATGGTTATCTTCCCTTGTCAGGTGTTGGTTATCACTGAACTGCCTAAAAGCGGTTAACGTTCGAAATTACTCCGCCAACCTTACTCTACTCTTACGTAGCATCGCGACGACTTCGGACATCACAGGGTCATCAATCTCGGCCTTACCGGTAATCAGATCCCATAGATCGTAGTCCTCCAGGTCGGCAAGTGCCACGAATGCCTGCTGCTGCACCTCATCGAGCGACGAAAAACCATCGTCGAGAAAACGCGTCAGCGTGATGTCGAGCTCCAGCAGAGCTCGACGAATACAGCGCCAACGCAGGCGTTCGTAGTCCTTGCGCTCCATCAGACGGCGCGACGAACCATCATGTCCTTGATCTTGCCGATAGCCTTGGTCGGGTTCAAACCCTTCGGGCACACGTCAACACAGTTCATGATGCTATGGCAACGGAACAAGCGATACGGGTCTTCGAGATTATCGAGACGCTCGCTGGTCGCCTGATCGCGCGTATCGGCGATGAAACGATAAGCCGCCAGCAAGCCAGCCGGGCCGACGAACTTATCCGGATTCCACCAGAACGACGGGCATGAGGTCGAACAACAGGCACATAGAATGCATTCGTAAAGACCATTCAGCTCTTCACGGTCTTCCGGCGACTGCAGACGCTCACGCTCCGGCGGGGGATCGTTGTTGATCAGGTAAGGCTTGATCGAGTGATACTGCTTGAAGAACTGGGTCATATCGACGATCAGATCGCGAATGACCGGCAGGCCCGGCAAGGGGCGCAATACGATCGGCTGCTTCAACGAGTCAATGTCGGTCAGACAGGCCAGACCATTCTTGCCGTTGATATTCATGGCATCGGAGCCACAAACACCTTCCCGGCAAGAGCGGCGATAAGCTAGGCTGTCGTCTTTCGCCTTCAGCTTGGTCAATGCATCCAGCAGCTTGCGATCCGTCGGCTCAACCTCAACCGAAATATCCTGCATGTACGGCGCGTCGTCCTTGTCCGGATCGTAGCGGTAAATACTGAATTGAACAGTACGTTTGCTCATGTTCTCTTCTCCGATTAGTACGAGCGCGTCTTGAGGGCGACGGTTTCAACGGTCAGCGGCTGCAGGTTCACCGGCTTGTAGGTGATCGAGTTATCAACCGGCGAGAACAGCGTGTGCTTGAGCCATTCTTTGTCGTTACGACCATTTGGAAACTCCTCGGTGTCCGGAGCATCGTCACGGACGTGAGCGCCACGCGATTCTTTCCGCGCTTCGGCAGAAATCATCGTCGCCTTGGCCACTTCGATCAGGTTCTCCATTTCGAGTGCTTCGCTGCGCGCGGTGTTCCAGGCCATCGACTTATCCTTGATCTCGAGCTGGCGCGCAGCCTTCTCGACTTCAAGAATTTTTTCGACACCTTGCTTGAGCATGTCACCAAAACGGAAGACCCCAGCGTGGTCTTGCATCGTGCGTTGCATGGCCAGACGGGTTTCGTGCACATTGGCACCACCCTTGCGGTTATCGATAGCAGCGATCCGGGCCAACGCCTTGTCGGCTGCGTCTTTCGGCAGGTCACGATGAGCCTTGCCAGCCTTAAGATCCTCAACCGCCGAATCACCGGCTGACTTACCGAAAACCAGCAGATCAAGCAAGGAGTTGGTACCCAGACGATTGGCACCATGCACCGATGCACAGGCGCATTCACCGCCCGCATAGAAGCCGGGAACAACGGTATTGAAGTCACCGTTCTGCGGGACAACCACACGACCCGAGTAATGCGTCGGGATACCACCCATCTGGTAGTGACAGGTTGGCACCACCGGCAGCGGCTCTTTCAGGCAATCGACACCGGCAAACTGGATACCGATTTCGTGAATACCCGGCAGGCGCTTCATGATAGTGGCCGGATCGAGATGGGTAATATCGAGCAGGACGTAGTCCTTATTGACACCACAGCCACGACCTTCCTTGATTTCGGTCGCCATGGCGCGGGAAACCACGTCACGTGACGCCAGGTCCTTGGCATTCGGTGCGTAGCGCTCCATAAAGCGCTCCTTGCTGCTATTACGCAGAATACCGCCTTCGCCACGAACGCCTTCGGTAATCAGCACACCAGCACCCGCCACGCCAGTCGGGTGGAATTGCCAGAATTCCATATCCTCAAGCGGAATACCAGCCCGCGCTGCCATACCCAGACCGTCACCGGTATTGATAAAGGCATTGGTCGAAGAATAGTAAATGCGACCAGCACCACCGGTTGCGAAAATAGTGGCACGGGAGTGGAAAATCACCACTTGACCGGTTTCCATTTCCATGGCGGTCACGCCGAGGACGTGACCTTCCTCGTCGCGAATCAGGTCAAGCGCCATCCATTCAACGAAGAACTGGGTATTGGCTTTGACATTACGCTGGTACATGGCATGCAGCATGGCGTGCCCCGTACGGTCTGCAGCAGCACAGGAACGGCGCACCGGCTTTTCGCCGAAATTCGACATATGGCCACCGAACGGGCGCTGATAAATCTTGCCATCGTCGGTACGATCAAAAGGCATGCCGTAGTGCTCGAGCTCAACGACCACTTCGTTTGCCTTGCGGCACATGAATTCGATCGCATCCTGATCGCCGAGCCAGTCGGAACCCTTGACCGTGTCATACATATGCCACGTCCAGTGATCTTCCTCGGAGTTACCCAGCGAGGCAGCAACGCCGCCTTGTGCCGCAACCGTGTGCGAACGGGTCGGAAAGACTTTGGAGAGCACGGCTGTTTTCAGCCCAGCCTCGGACAACTGAATAGCGGAACGCAGACCGGCACCACCGGCACCAACGATGACCGCATCAAATTTAAGAACAGGAATACTCACGCTTACAGCCTCCAGAGAATCGCAGCAGCCCAAGCGGTGTAACCCACCAGAGCGCAAATGGTCAGGACATGCAGCGTCAGGCGCAGGCCGGTCGGCTTCACGTAATCCATCCAGATGTCACGCACGCCAATCCAGGCGTGATAGAACAAGCTAACGAAGAAAAGGAAGGTCAGGAACTTGATGACGCCATTAGCAAAGATACTTTGCCAAGCCTCAAAGGTAGCAGGCTGAATAATCAGCAGAACAGCAGCGATCAGCACCGAATACACAGCCATGATGATGGCCGTCGCACGCTGGGCGATCCAATCCTTGAGGCCGTAATGAGCACCGACAACGATACGGTTGATCACAGCAACATCCCCCACAGAGCCAGGGTCAGCGGGATACTGACCGCAAACACAACACCCGCCGACTTGCGAGCCGCTTCTTTTTCGATGCCGACATGCAAGTCAAGCAACAGGAAGCGGATCCCGGCACAAAAATGATGCACAAAAGCCCACAACAGACCAGCCAGAATCACCTTGGCGGGCAAGCTGGCAACATGCGCCTTGAGGGCCGCGTAACTATCAGCAGAATGAAGGCTGTCGCCAAACAGCCAAAGGAGCAGCGGCAAACAGAGGAACAAGCCGGCACCGCTAACGCGATGCAGAATTGAAACCTTGCCTGGCAACGGCAACCTGATAGTGGTCAAGTCCAAGTTTTTTGGACGTTTCTTGATGGTCATTTCTGCCATGAACGTCATCCCTCGCGTGAAGATGCGGATTACCGCTTTTACGTGGTTTGAAAAGAACTGTAATTATACATTCAAAGTAGCGCGCAAAGCGCCAGCCAGCGTGCTTTTCAGCACTCTAAAAATTAGCAAATACTAATCAACCCAGATCATTGCGATAGTAGTGACGGCGTGTGCAATAAACCCCCCGCCGCCACTCGACTGGACGATTGCCATAGGTGTAGGCCGTCCGCTCAACGAGCAACAAAGGTTCATCACGGTCAACCCCCAAAAGGGCTGCACTTTCGTCATCGGCCGACACTGCCCGCAAATGCTCACTGGCGTGAATCATGCGAACCCCGTAATCACTTTCCAGCAAACTATAAAAAGACCGCTCGCCACCACGCAAACCTTCGAGTTGCAAGCCCGCGAACAACTCACCAACTAGATAGATTTGATCAAAAACCACCGGCTCACCCGCAAAACGGAGCATCCGTTTGACATGAATCACTGGATCGGCTTTTTGCAAACCCAGCGCTCTTGCCACCTCGGGCGATGCGTTAACCTCTTGGCAATAAAAAGGCTCGCTAACCGCCGGCACCGCCACGCCATCGTCAGGCACCAGGCGAAGAAAGCGATAGAAGGAACGCGGGTCGCTATGCGTCGCAACAAAAGTACCCTTGCCCTGTCGGCGAACCAGCATGTGCTCAGCCGCCATTTCGTCAATGGCCTTGCGCACCGTTCCTTGGCTGACATTAAAGCGCGCTGCCAACTCGCCCTCGCTCGGGATTGCATCACCCGGCCCCCACTCGCCTTGCTCAAGGCTACGAATCAAAAAATCCTTGATCTGGCGATACAACGGACTGAATGTGGGCGATGTGCGCGCCGCAGCGCGACTGGTTTCTCGGGTCATGGCGAAGGATTTCAGCACATTTCCGATAGACCGTCCACGAAAAGTTGTCTTATATAAGACACATGATGAATTGACAGTCCGTCCTCGAACTTCTACCATCTTCGCTCTCTCGTCCCAGCCCACGCAAGGTCATAAATCCAAGGCCGGCAACGAGCGATTCCAACAATTCAACCACGCTGTTTCATACAGGAGCGATACATGTCCAAAGCCCCCATGCGCGTTGCCGTTACTGGCGCCGCCGGCCAGATCGGTTATAGCCTGCTGTTCCGCATTGCCTCCGGCGAAATGCTCGGCAAAGACCAGCCGGTCATCCTGCAATTGCTCGACCTGCCGCAAGCTCAGCAAGCCGTCAAGGGCGTCATGATGGAACTCGACGACTGCGCCTTCCCGCTGCTCGCCGGCATGGTTGCCACCGATGACCCGAACGTTGCTTTCAAGGATGCTGACGTCTGCTTGTTGGTCGGTGCCCGTCCGCGCTCCAAGGGTATGGAACGTGCTGACCTGCTGACCGCCAACGGCGCCATCTTCACTGTTCAGGGCAAGGCCATTGCCGAGAACGCCAAGGAAGACGTCAAGGTTCTGGTCGTCGGCAACCCCTGCAACACCAACGCCTACATCGCTGCTGCGGCTGCCAAGAAGGTTGGCCGCACCAACCCGAACAATTACCACGGCATGCTGCGCCTGGACCACAACCGTGCGCTGTCGCAACTGGCTGAAAAAACTGGCCGCGCCGTGTCTTCCTTCAAGAAGCTGGTCGTCTGGGGTAACCACTCACCGACGATGTACGCTGACTACCGCAGCTGCGAATCCAACGGTGACAACGTCAAGGCCCTGGTCAACGACCACGCCTGGAACAACGATGTTTTCCTGCCGACCGTTGGCAAGCGTGGCGCCGCCATCATCGAAGCCCGTGGCCTGTCCTCGGCTGCTTCCGCTGCCAACGCCGCCATTGACCACATCCGCGACTGGGTGCTCGGTTCCAGCGACTGGGTGACGATGGGTGTGCCGTCTGACGGCTCCTACGGCATCCCGGCCGGCATCGTTTACGGTTTCCCGTGCGAATGCACCGGCGGCTCCTTCAAGATCATCCAGGGCCTGGAAATCGACGAATACAGCCGTGAAAAGATGAACCTGACGCTCAAGGAACTGACCGACGAAGCCGAAGCCGTCAAGGACATGCTGTAACCCAGCCTGTTTTCCGGTTTCACTGAAAGGCCGCGGTAAAATACCGCGGCCTTTTTCTTTTCAGCTCAAGTCCCACACCTCTCGATCCTGATAGCTCATATGCGCCATCCCAAAACCGTTCTCTTTGCCGGCGAAAAGCCTTTCCCCATTCTTCCTGCGGTCGACCACTACGCCGGCTCGGAAAAGCTGATGCGAAAAGCCCTGCAACTACAGAACGAACTGGGGCCGATTTTTGACATTACCTGCGATTGCGAGGATGGCGCCCATGCCGGTGCTGAGCGCGAGCACGCGGAAATGGCCGCAGCGGTAATCAATGGTGAGGACAATCGCTTCAATCGGATGGGTGCCCGCATTCACGACATCACCCACCCGCACTGGCGGCAAGACCTCGAGATTCTGGTCGGCCTGGCTGGCAACCGCCTGCCCTTCATCACCCTGCCCAAGCCCTGTAGTGCCGAGGACGTTCAGATCCAGATCGAGGCACTGCGCGAAATTGAACGGAAATATGGCGTTGACCGCAGAATTCCAGTTCATGTCCTGATCGAAACCCATGGTGCGCTGCGTGAAGTCTGGGAGATTGCCGCCCTGCCCGGCGTTGAATCGCTCGATTTCGGCTTGATGGATTTTGTCTCCGGCCACCACGGCGCGCTACCCGGCAGCGCGATGACAAGCCCCGGCCAGTTCGAGCATCCGCTGGTCAGCCGCGCCAAGTGTGAAATCACCGCCGCAGCGCTGGCCCACGGTATTGTGCCCTCGCACAACGTCACCACCGAACTACGCGACCTAGACCTCATCCGCAGCGATGCCCAACGCGCCCGTACGGAATTCGGTTACCTGCGCATGTGGAGTATTCACCCCAACCAGATCCTGCCCATCGTCGAAGCCATGCGCCCTGATTTCTCCGAAGTGCAAGCTGCCACCGCCATCCTGATGGCAGCCCAGGACAAGGACTGGGGACCGATTCAGCACGAGGGCAAACTGCACGACCGCGCCTCCTACCGCTACTACTGGGAATTGCTCGATCGCGCCCACATCACGGGCATGCATCTTCCCAGCCCTGCACTCGACCGTTTTTTTGCCTGATGACACCGTCGACCGTGAACATGCCCCAGCCAGAGCACAGGGCTTGACCGATCAAGCGCTCCCCATTCTGTATCGCGACGCGGATCTGGTCGTCATCGACAAGCCGCCCAATCTGCTAGTCCATCGCTCCGAAATCGACCGTCACGAAACTCGCTTCGCCATCCAGTTACTACGCGACCAAATCGGCCAGCGCGTCTGGCCAGCGCACCGACTTGATCGTGGCACTTCGGGTGTACTGCTCTTTGCGCTCTCCCCGACCATAGCCGGTCTGCTCGGCCGGCAATTCGAAAACGGCCAAGTCGACAAACGCTACCTGGCCGTCGTCCGCGGCCATCCGGCAGCCAGCGGCTGCATCGATCATGCCTTGTCACGGCAACGCGATGACTACGAGTTTCAAGGTCTGGACAGTAGCCAGACCGCCCAGCCAGCGCTCACACGTTTTCAACGTGTGGCCAGCATCGAACTACCGGTCGCGGTCGACCGCTATCCGAGCAGCCGTTATGCACTCCTGGAACTCGAACCGGTGACCGGGCGCCGCCATCAATTGCGTCGCCATCTCAAGCACATCGCCCACCCAATCATTGGCGATGCGACCTATGGCAAAGGCCGACACAACCGCTACTTCGCTGAACACCTGGATTGCCGACGCCTGCTGCTGGCCTGCACCCGCTTGCGTTTCCAACACCCGGTCAGCGCCGAGATGCTGACGATCAACGCGCCGCCAGGCGGCGAATTCGCCGCCCTGCTGGAGCGTTTTGGCTGGCCGATGTGGCCTCAATCAATAGGCGATTGACGCTTCGAGCGCCGCCAGTCGCTTCATGTCCTGCTCCAGGTCAACCATGTCCTGGCCAAGCGCATCCCTTGCCGAAACCATGCCGATGGGTCGACCGTCACGGTCAACAACCGGTACGTGGCGAAAACCACCATCAACCATCATCTGCAGGGCATAAGCGAGCGGTTTGTCCGCCCCAATGGTTTGTGGATGCGCCACCATGACAGCGGACAGTGGCGTCTGGTCCGGATCGAGTTGCCCCGCCAACACCTTGTTCAAGGCATCTCGCTCGGTAAAGATACCGGCAATCTGCCCCTGCTCAACCACCAGCAAGGCACCGATGCGCTTTTGTGCCATCAGTTGCGCTGCGGCGCGTACCGACATGGCTGGGCTGGCATCAATCAATGGCCGTCCCGCCACAATATCCTGAATCATTCTTCTGGGCATGTTTTGTCTCCTTGTGTGTCGTTCAGGCCAGGCAAGCACGGCCTGCCGGGATGATTGTTAACACAAGTTCAGCGCAATGCAAGCATCGACACGGAGAAGTCGTCCGATGGCGCCTAGGGCTGCAGTTCGAAAACCACGCGCACCCGGGCATCCGCTCGAGCCAGTGGAATGAAGCCGATACCGCCAGGATGCTCGACCACCCACTTCAAAACCTCGTCAATCGACGCAGCACGCAGCGGCGCCTGCATCCGGCCACTGAATACCTGGCGTGACCAGTAAGCATTGACTTCTGCTAGATCCTTGCCAACCAATCGCTGATAAAAGATTTCACGCAAGGGATGCTGATCAAGCAGGTCGATCGCCTGCGCCTCAATACCGTTAAAAAACTGCCGGTTTCGCCCAAAAAAAACATTGATGACATCGCTGCGCGACATCACGGCGATGCCGCTACGGGAGTTAACGATGACCACGGGATCAGCCCAAGCCCCCCCGCTCGGCAACAACAGCCAGGTCAGCAACAACAAGCGGAGTAATTTGCCCGCCATCAGATCAGAACAAGAAATCCATGCTGACCGAAAACACGTTCATCCGCCCGGACCACCGGCCAGTCGCCGGATCATTGCGATAGGGCAGGATAGAATCCTCATCACCCCGGATAGCATCGAGTTGTGCCTTGAGCGCCAGGTGACGCGCCACGTCCCAACGCATCCCCAGAATGAAGGTGGTCTGATCGGCATGGGTATCCGCCATCAGACGGCCGACCAGCAGACTGTTCATCGTGTCGGTGCGTCGCTTGGAATAAACGCGCGACAGCCCGGCAAAAGGGGTCACCGAATCAATCCGGTAACCGGCCAGAACATAGCCCCCCATCGATGACTGAAAGGCCTGACTTTGCTGGTCAATCAGGTTAAGCATCACCTGAACTTGCCATGGCCCCCGATCATAAACCGCCCCCAGCGAATAATAGTCGCTGCGCTTACCCGCCATAGCCAGGTGCTGCTCAACCGCCGCCGGCAAGGGCGAACCCAGCATGGCCGCAAACGGCAGATCATGATTAAAGCGAATGTTCGCGTAACTGGCACGCAGTTGCCAAAAGGCCGTCTGGTATTCAAGATAACCGCCCCCCATGGGAGAGCCATCGATTTCCCACAGCGCACTGCCCAGCGGTAACCGCCCCTGGGCCTGACCGTAGAACAACTTGCCGCGCAGGAGATCCTCCCCCAACGGTACGGTCATCGCCACATCACCCCCGTGGATGCTGGAAAATGGCAAATACCAGAAAAAATCGCCTACGGGCCGGACAGTCAGAAAGGAATAGCCCACCTGGCGAGAATCGGCGAGCATGAAGAACTCAGTTCCCAGGCGGCCAGCCCGCATTTGCAGGTTAGGCCGCGGTTCATACTTAACAAAGGCCCAGGAGAGCTCGGGACGAAAAGCGCCGTCGTATCGATGGTGACTCACTCCCTGGATCACCCATTCAAGGTCATCATTCAAGCGCCAGTTGGCCTGCAAACCCAGCAAGCTATCCACATCGCTCCGCCACTGGCGACCGGCTCCACTGGCTTGCGACAGATCACGCACAAACTCGACCTGATCGCTGGTCGTTCGTACCGCACCCAGGGTGCCGAAACCATGCACAACAAGCGCTTCAGTTTCGACAGCCCCGGCCAGCGAGGCCAGCCCCAGCATGAGCACGAACAGCAGCCACCGCCCGACTTCAGCCAGACGATAGCCTGGCAGCAAAAAAATGAATTGTGCACGCATCAAGCAAGTCACCCCGGCAGAAGCGGCCATTATACACGAACATAATGACAATGTCCTTGATCGACCCGCTCGCCGGTCAAGGACATGGCTCAGGCCAATTCGGGCGGCAGCGCAATCTGCTGATCGGTGCTGAACTGGTAATCCTGGAAAATGTGGGCGGCGCTCGGCACCTGGTAAGAACCATCGACCAAGCGACGGGTCGTGTCTTTGAGACGCCAGGTTAATTGACCACAAGTCCAGATCTCGAAATTACGCATGTGCGTGCACAGACAGGTCTTGTCCAGCACCTTGACTTTACGTGCGCCCGGATGTGCGGCCACTTCACGGTTGTAGGCGCTGATGTAGGCACATTTGCCGTTGGCGTCGAGCAAATAACCATAGGCCTCGCAATTAGGCCGAATGCCATCGCCAATCCCCGGGCTGGACTTGATCATCCGCATGGGGTAGCCGGTCGGCGAGATCTGGTTCACTTCGATATCGTCTTCGCTGGCCTTGAAATACTCCTGCTTCGCCGCACTCGGCAGGCCACATTCATCGGCTACCGTGAAACGCGTCGCCACCTGTACGGCAGCGGCACCAGCTTCAAGAAACTGCGCCGCATCGGTCCCGGTGAAGATGCCACCGGCCGGAATCACCGGAATGTCGAGTTGTTCATCCTTCAAGTACTGCATCACCTCGGCGACAATGGTCGCCAAGTCGTACTGTGCCCAGTCCATACCGAAGCCGAGGTGACCGCCGGCGAGCGGACCTTCGACGACGATGTAGTCAGGCAGACGACTGGTGCGGGCGCTCTTCTTCAGGAACAACTGCAAGGCGCGCACCGACGAGACGATGATGCCCAGCTTGGCATCGCGAAAACGCGGATGGTCCTCGATCAAGCCAAAAGAGCCCAGATGGAGGCCGGCGGCCAGCGTGATACCGTCGATGCCCGCATCAAGCGCCGACGACATGCGGACCTTGAGCGTCTCGCGCGGCGCGTTCATGGTCAGCTTTTCCATGCAATTGATGAAGACCATGCCGCTGCCCTGCTTGCGATTCATCGTCGCTTCGACATGCAGCTTGGTCGCTTCGGCCACCCGGCCAAGGTCAAACTTGACCGGCGATTTGTCTTCGTTCAGGACATTGAACTTGTACAGGGCAAGCTTTTCCTTGACGTGTTTGGTTTCGTAACGACGGTCGGACACCGTATTGATCATCGCATCGGAAATATGGCCAACACCACCTAAACGGGCAGCCTCCAGCGCCAAATCGGCCGTGGAAATATCGACCCCCATGCCACCGATCATGATCGGCACCAACTCATGCTTGCCCAGACGCAAGCGAAAATCATCAACGCGCTTCATCATTATCCTTTAGATCCGGCCAAGCCCCGGTCTCTCCTCCTCGCCGGCCAAGGGGCAGATTTTACGCCATTGCGTTCCATCCTGCGCGCTGCCATGGGATAAATCAAAGGCAGGTGCCAGGACTTTCGCTAAAGTCGCCACGCCTGTCCATCAACCTCATAGGAACAGCATGCGCCTTACCTCTTCGCCGCTCTGGCTGGTCGGCTTCCGCCCCTTCTTCTTGATCGCCTGCCTGGCCGGTGCGCTGCTGCCGTTGCGCTGGGCTCTGCTTTTTTCCGGGATCGGGGCGTTGACCGCAAGTCCGGTCGACGCCCTGCGTTGGCATGCCCACGAAATGTTCTTCGGCTTCGGTTGGGCGGCACTGGGCGGCTTCCTGCTGACCTCGACCAAAAACTGGGTCAACATCCGCGGCCACCACGGCGATGCGCTCGCCTTCCTCGCCGCCGCCTGGCTGTTCGAGCGCGTTGGCATGGCCTTTGGTGGCCACTGGCCAACAGCCCTGTTCCTGCTGTCGAACAACCTGTTTCTCGGCAGCATCGTCGCCATGCTGCTGTGGACGCTGATCCGCTACCGCGCCCAAGACAGCTACCGCGACAACACCTTCTTCATCGCGCTGCTGCCAGCCTTCCTGGTCGCCAAGCAACTCATGCTGCACGGCGATTTCACCGCTGGCAGCGACATGGCGCTGGCGCTTTTCCGCCTCGCCTTTCTGGTCATGCTCGAACGCACGCTGACGCCGTTCATGAAGGGCGCCTTCCAGGTGCAAATCCTGCGCCAGCCGCGGCTGGACATGCCGATCAAGCTGCTCGGCCTGATCCTGGTCGGCAGTTTTTTGCTTCCCACGCCGTTGACCGCAGCCCTGTCGCTGGCGCTGGCAATCCTGCTGCTGGTTCGTTTCGTTTTCTGGAAACCACAACTGGCCTTCCGCCGCCTCGACATCGGCATCATGTACGTCGGCTACCTGGCCATCGTCGGCCAGTTGCTGCTGGTCGCTCTGGCGCAGGTCGCCGGTCCGGGCTGGGTCGGCTCGGTGGCCACCCACCTGTTCACCTTCGGCGCCATGGGCTGCATCATCCCGGCGATGATCGTGCGCATCGCCAATGGCCACACCGGCAGAAAAGTGGTGTTTTCGCCGGTCGACCGCGGCATCCTCTACCTCATGCTGGCCGCGCTGGCGATCCGCATTGTCCTCCCGCAATTTGTCCCCAGCCTGTACCTCGCCTGCATCCACGCCGCCGCCACCTGCTGGCTGCTGGCCTTCGGCCTGCTCGGCGGGCGTTACATCCCGATCTTGCTCAAGCCCCGCATCGACGGCCGCGAGCACTGAGCAGCGCTCTGGGGAAAACAGCGATCTCGTCGTCTTTCCAACCGGCAAGCATTACTGATTGAGCGCCAAGTGGGCTGCCCCCGGGGCGGCCGCCGCCTCAGGGACCGTCGCCAGCAAAGCTGCGACCAGCGACTGCAGCGCAGTCTCCAGCGCTGCAGTCAAGCGCTCAATTTCGAAAGGCGGCATGCCTGATTTCAAGCCAGCGTCCAGTTCACCGGCCCGCTGCTGGAGTGCCGTGGCGCCTAAATTCCCTGCGATACCCTTCAAGGTATGCGCCAAGCGCCGCGATGTCTCCATGTCGCCGGCCGTAAGAGTTTGCCGAAGCAAAGCCATGTCCCCGCCATGCAAGTCGGCAAAGAGGCGCAGCAAGCGCAAATAAAACGCCGGGCGGCCACCGACAATGGTCAAGCCCTTCTGGGCATCCAGCCCGGGAATTTGCGTTAGCGCCCGCGGCAAAGCATCCAAGAGGGAAGACGTTGACGCTGCCTCAGCCGCCGGCCCTTGCAGCACCTGCCGCGACAACCAGTGCGCCAACGTGACATAGAGCCGATCAGGATCGACCGGTTTGGCGACAAAGTCGTTCATCCCCGCAGCCATACAGCGTTGGCGGTCTTCATCGAAAGCGTTGGCGGTCATCGCCAAAATAGGCTTGTCTGCCCACCCCGGCAGGGCGCGAATGGCACGCGTGGCGTCCAGGCCGTCCAGATTGGGCATTTGCATATCCATCAGAATCAGGTCATAGCGCCCATTTTTTGTCATGTTCACCGCTTCCCGGCCATCGTTCGCTATATCAACCCGTAGTCGAACCTGTTCAAGAAGTTCTCGCGCCACTTCCTGATTGATCGGATTGTCCTCAGCCAGGAGAATGCGGGCGCCTGCGGGCAGGCTTTGCAAGGTCTGCGCCGTCACCGCAGGTGCCTCGGACAGATCGGCCAGCGTACGCGGGCTCTTGCCTAATCGCGCCGTGAACCAGAATGTACTCCCCACACCCAGCGTGCTGTCAGCACCGACTTGTCCGCCCATCAAACCGGCCAGTCGTTGTGTAATCGTCAGGCCCAGACCGCTACCGCCGAAACGCCGCGCGGTGCTGGCATCCGCCTGGGTAAAAGCAGTAAACAAGCCCGCCAGTGTTTCCGGCGCAATGCCGATCCCCGTATCGGCCACTTCGCAGCGCAGCAACAGGTCGCTTGCCGATGCTTCCACGCTGATCAGACGCACAATAATTCTGCCGCGCTCAGTGAATTTGACGGCATTCCCCAGGTAATTCAACAGCGATTGCGCCAGCCGGGTGCTGTCACCCACCAGCACGGAGGGCAATGCCGGGTCCCGCTCAACAATCAGTTCGAGCGGCTTACCCTCCAGTTTGGGACGGATCATGGAGACTACGTTGTCGACCATGCGGTCGAGTGCAAAATCTCGGCGCTCAAGCGCCAGTTTGCCCGCCTCGATCTTCGAGTAATCGAGGATGTCGTTAATCACAGTGAGCAGATGCCGTGAGGCATCGGCAATTTTGCCCAGTTTCTTCTGTTGCGCGGGCTGGGTAGTTTCCTGCTGCAGCAAATGGGTCAACCCGATGATGGCGTTCATCGGCGTGCGAATTTCGTGGCTCATGTTGGCGACGAAGGCACTCTTGGCAATATTGGCTGCATCGGCTGCCTGCTTGGCATCCACCAATTCGGCCGTCCGTTGTTTGACCAGATTCTCCAGATGGTGACGGTGCTGATTCAGTTCCTCGGCCAGGCGCTTCTTCTCGGTAATATCTTCCTTCACCGCAATAAAGTGGGTGATTTGGCCATCTGGCTGGCGGATAGGGGCAATACTGGCGAATTCAATGTATTCGCTGCCATCCTTGCGTCGGTTGACGAATTCGCCCTTCCAGGATTCACCCCGCTTCATGCTCGACCAAAGAGCCTCGTAGGTGGCCGGCGGGGTTTTTCCGGAATGCAGAAACTGGGGGGTTTTACCGATCACTTCGTCAGCCGTATAGCCGGTAATCTCCAGCAGAGCGGTATTGACATAGGCGATGCGCCGGTCGGTGCCGACAATCATGATGCTTTCCGGGCTTTGTTCAACCGCCATCGACAATTGACGCACTTCCTGTAACGCACGTTCCGCAGTCGCTTTGGCCATCATCGCCTCTTCCATCAGCGACAACGCCGCAATACGTCCCTGCCGGTTTTCCTCTAGCGATTTTTGCAACGCAGCAGCGCCGGCTTCAATCTTTTGGCGAGCGACCTGAGCTTCCGCCAACTGGGCCAGAGCGGCTTGTCGGGCGTCCTGCTGGGCAAGCAGTGCGTCGGCCTGTAACTGTTCAGCCTGCTTGCGTTCGGTGATATCGAAGAAGGTCACCAGAAAATCTTCGCCCAGGATAATGCCGGAGATCAGCATGGTGCGTCGGGTGCCATCCTTGCAGGTAATGGCGTATTCAATCGGCGGGATGTCCGTGCCAGTCCGGGCGGCTTCAGTCACCGCAGCGTTCCATGTGGCAAGCACCCAGGCGCGATAAGCGGGCTCGGGGTAAGCCAACAACCACCAATCATCGAGGGTGCGCAATTCCTCATGACTGTAGCCAAAACATTGGTCGAAACGGCCATTACGATCGGCAATCACCCCCTCTTTATCCAGATGGCACAACGGCAAAGGGGCGTCATTGAATAAACGTTGAAAGCGGGTTTCGCTGGCCTGACGCGCGCTATTGGCGGTATCAAGCACCTGGCGCGCCGCCACAATTTCATCAATCTCCAGCAGCGAAGACGCCCCACCCGGCGGCACGATGAGGGCTTGCACCTGACGGTTCAATCGTCGGCTAGCCAGCGTACCGCCCAGCAAGCCCAGCAACAGGGCGAACACAATCATGAGTGCGAGAGCCAAAGCAGGCTTGAGCAAAGCACGGTTATGGCTGCTACGCGGTATTTCAAGCACAACCGACCAGGGCGATACCTGTGTCCGAACCACAAAGCGGTGGTCGTCAGACACCTCAGCTGAAGCAAAGTCGGGCGGAGCACGCCGGGCAATGACTTCACCCTGGCCATCCAGCAGTGACAACGACCAGTCGGCAGGCAGTGTCAAATGATCAAGATGCTGACTGAAACGCCGCGCCTCATAGGTCGCCAGGAACAGATGCTTCACCGACCTGCCGCGTAACACCGGCACGGCAATGGCGAGCATGCGTTCCTGGGTCACCGGCCCGAGGTAAGTGTCGCCGACCGCAGGCTTGCCCGTCGCCAGTGCCGCGGACGCCGCCGCGCGCCCCTTGGGCAGGGGCAACAAGGGCAACTTGGTACCCAAAGGGGCATTGGTAGAAAAGAGAATCTGCCGGCTGACGGCATCGGCGAAAACAACATTGGTGCCGAAACTGGATTGAAAGCTCTGTGCTTGCCCATACAGTTCCGGCATGCGCTGCGGCTGATCGACCCACGGTGAAGTAGCCAGCATGTTCAGCGCACTGATTCGGGCCGAAAGGAATTCGTCTACTTCTTGGGATAGCACATTCGCCAGATTAGCGCCTGTCCGTAAATGCTCATCTTCCTGGGTTGTCAGCTGGCTCCAGGCCATCCACACCGTGACCGCCAGCAAGGGCGCCATACACAGTCAGATCAAGCGAGCCAGAAAGGAGGACAGCGGACGCGGGGTCATCTGGCCTCATCCAGGAAGCTCAGCAAGAAGGGCGCAGGCCGTCCCAGTGCACGCGACAGGGCATTGATTTGCTTCTTCATCTCGAGCATCTCGAGTTCGCGGCCAATCATGGCCCGATTGAAGCGTTCCAATTCATCATTGCGGGTTTTCAATTCAATTTCGGCCGCTTTACGCTCGGTTATATCCAGTGTTGCGCCGACATAGCGCACAAGCCTTCCCGTCTCGTCAAAATAGGGGTTCGCACGATCGTAAACCCAGCGCACCGTGCCATCCGGCTGAACAATACGGTGTTCCAGTTCGTAGATACCCTTGCCCTCCATCGCACGGATAAAGGTTTCATGAAGCCGGGTGGCGTCATCTGGATAAATATTTTTCTCCAGTAATTCGTCGTAGGTAGGCGAGGGTTTCGACGGGTCCAATCCGTAGATGCGGTACTCCTCCTCAGACCATACGGTAGTCTGGCTCTCGACCAAGTATTCAAAGCTACCCAGATGGGCGATTTTCTCGGCTTCGTCCAACATGTCACGGACGCGCGCCAATGCTTTGGCCGCATGCAGGCGTTCGGTAATTTCCTGCGATGTTCCCCACAGTCTCACCGCCTTCCCGGCTGCATCGCATTCGATATTGCCGCGGGACCTAATCCAGCGATGCCTCCCGTCAGGGAGAACAATCTCGGCGTCGCACTCATAAGGCGTGCACTCCTTGATCGTTTTCTTTATCGCGGCAGCAACCTTCGTCCAGCTTTCCGGGGTAAATACCTGCCTGACTGCGCTGAAATCGAGCGGCGGCAAAGCGGGGTCGCGGCCGAAGATGCGATACATCTCATCAGACCAACTGACACGATCGGTCCGAGGATCCCAGTTCCAGCTACCGATCTGTGTCAGTCGCTGAGCATCATTCAGGCTCTCCAACAACGCGGCCTTGGCTTGATCTCTTTCACTCAGCGATTCGAGCAGATAATTGAAACTTCGCAAAACCTGGCCAATCTCGTCCTGCCGGGCGTCTGGCAAGCGCTGTAAGGGTTGCCGGGAATCCGCCATGGCCTCCATCGCTTCGGCAGACGCTTTCAACACTTGCAACTGACGCCGCAAAGACCACCAGACCAAACTACCCGCCAACAAGCTGAATATCACTGCAGCCAAGTACATATTGCGGGTAACGAGGGTGATCGGGGCATAGGCCTCCGCCGTCGGCAGCAGCGTGGCCACATACCAGCCAGCCACGGGTATGCGCTTGACCGCCGCCAGCACTTCCACCCCACTGGGGCTACGCAAAATATCGATGCCTTCAGCGCCATCGATGAAGCGATCGATGGCAGGATTAACCCCCACAGGCGGCAACTTTTCCATCGTGCGCGACTGATCGGACGAGGTGACAATCAGCCGCTTTTGCGGCGAAACCAGAAGCAAGTAGCCCTTCCCCGGGACGTACTTCGTGTTCAGGATGCCGTCGAAAAAGTTCGAGCCACTCAGATTGATGATGCCCACCAGCGCCCCCACGACGCGGCCGTGCTCGTCGAGCACCGGCGCCGAGATGCCAATGACCGGCGCGGCCAGTTTCTTGCCGATCAGCGGCTGGCCGACATTGGCCTTGCCCTCATGAAGCGCCATGGCGACAGTCTCGATATCGAGATAATTGACGCCGACCCGCTGCGCCTTAACGCCCGCTTCAGCAACCGCAACACCATCGGCGCGGATCAGCAGGGTGCCCCCCTCGAAAAGGTCGTTGAGCAGCACGCGTTTGTCCAGGGCGTCCTGAGCCAGCCGGGAATCGAGCACCATGGCGGGAGAAATCATGCGGGCAATGCGCGTCAATGCCCGCAGACGACCTTGTAATTCCTGTTCAATCTCGTTGGCCAAGTAGCTGGCCGTCGACAATTGCTGTTCACCCAAAATTGCTCGATAGTGCGTGCGCAAATTGCTTTCCACATGGACAGCCAATCCCCAGATGCTGCTCAAGAGAATGAGCAGGACCAGGAGGGTAATGCGGATGCGAAGGGATTTCCAAGGGGGACTGCGCAGGATAATGTCCTTGATTTACAGCAGCTCGACCGTATTTTCTGACCAAGACATAGTACCCCACCGCTTTTCGCTCATACATATTTCTCGCCCGAATCACCAAACGCAGCCATTCGGCGAGAGAAGCGCGGCCAGCAAGCTGCTCAACGCAACGTTTGCGGTCGACCGTAAAAAACACGATAAATCAGCCAGTTGACCGTAAATGGCTTGGTCGGTCCTGCGACACATGGGACAATCGCGGCCCCGTTGTCCGAAAGTCCACCATGCATCCGCGCAACAAGAACGCCAACGGCTACGATCTGGCCGCCCTGACCGCCACCTCGGCGGCGCTGGCCAAGCACATCAAGACCACCCCGGCCGGCAAGGCCAGTATTGACTTTGCCCACCCGACGGCGGTCAAGATGCTGAACCGGGCCATCCTGATGCACCACTACGGCGTCAAGGGCTGGGAGATTCCCGAAGGCTACCTGTGCCCGCCGATTCCCGGCCGCGCCGATTATCTGCACAGCGTTGCCGACCTGCTGGCGAGCTGCAACAAGAAAAACATCCCGGCCGGCGCCGGCGTACGCGTGCTCGACATCGGCACCGGCGCTAACCTGGTCTACCCACTGATCGGCCATGCCGAATACGGCTGGTCCTTCCTCGGCGTCGATATCGACGAAGCGGCACTGGCCAACGCGGCGGCGATTATCGGCAAAAATCCCGAGTTGACCGCAGACATCGAACTACGCCACCAGACGGTGTGGGACAACGTCTTCACCGGCCTGTTGCGCTCGGGCGAGAACTTCGATCTATCGATCTGCAACCCGCCCTTCCACAACTCGCCGGACGAAGTCCTGGCGGTCAGCCAGCGCAAATGGAATAACCTCGGCCAGCCGGGCGCCAAAAAGGGCAGCGCCCAGCCGCGCCTCAATTTCGGCGGCGGCGGCACCGAACTGTGGTGCAACGGCGGCGAACGCGCTTTCGTCAAACGGATGATCGAGCAAAGCACCCACATCCCGAAGCGCGTCCTGTGGTTCACCAGCCTGCTGTCGCAGGGTGACAACCTGCCACACATCGAAGCGGCGCTGAAGAAAGCCAAAGTCGTCGAATCGCGCATCATCCCGATGGCGCAAGGCCAGAAACAGAGCCGGCTGATCGCCTGGACCTTCTGCGCCAACGGCGAACGCGAAAAATGGCGGCGCGATCGCTGGTCGTCGGCACCGGCTTTTGGCACCCCCAGCCCCTCGGCCGATCTCGCTGTCGTCCCGAGCGCGGGCCAGCCACCCGCGGTCGACGCCGTATAATTGCCTTTTTTCTGTCTGGGAATTTGCCTGTGTCCGACCGCCTTGCCGTCCTGCCCCAATACCTGATTCCCAAACAGGCGCTGACTGCGCTGGCTGGCAAACTGGCCAGCGCCGAGGCCGGGGTGCTGACCACGGCAGTCATCCGCTGGTTTGTCGGGCGCTACGGGGTCAACATGGCCGAGGCGGCCAATCCCGACATCGCCAGCTACCCGAGTTTCAACGAATTCTTCACCCGGCCACTGAAGGACGATGCCCGGCTACCGGCGGCGGCTGACTTTATCTGCCCGGTCGATGGCGCAATCAGCCAGTTAGGAGCCATCGAGCGCGACCAGATTTTTCAGGCCAAGGGGCACCGCTACTCAACCACAGCGCTGCTTGGCGGCGACCGTGAGCTGGCCGCACAATTTGAAAACGGCCACTTCGCCACGCTCTATCTCAGCCCACGCGATTACCACCGCATCCACATGCCCTGCGATGGCAAGCTGACACGGATGATCTACATCCCCGGCGAGTTGTTCTCAGTCAACCCGACCACGGCGCGTGGCGTGCCCGGCCTGTTTGCCCGCAACGAACGTGTCGTCTGTGTCTTCGAGACGGCGAGCGGCCCCTTCGTGCTGACCCTGGTCGGCGCTACCATCGTCGGCAGCATGGCCACGGTCTGGCATGGCGTGATCAATCCCCCGCGCCCCGGCGTCATCCGGGAATGGCGTTATGACGGCGAAACCGCGGTCTACCTGAAAAAAGGCGAAGAAATGGGTCGTTTCCTGCTCGGGTCCACCGTCGTCATGCTGTTCCCGAAAAACACGCTGAGCTTCAATCCTGACTGGGCGCCCGCCCGCGCCATCCGTATGGGCGAGGCGATGGGCCAGGCCCCTCGATGAGCGCGACCGCGCCTGCCCCAGCGCTGGCCCGGCGCCCGAAAGGCACCGCCAGCATCGATGAACTCGGTCAGTTCACCGACATCATTGATGTCCGCTCACCAGCCGAATTTGCCGACGATCACATTCCCGGCGCCCTGTCATGCCCGGTTCTGGATAACGAACAGCGCATCGAGATTGGCACCCTGTACAAACAGGTGTCGCCTTTCGCCGCCAAAAAACTGGGCGCCGCCTACGTATCGCGCAATATCGCCGACCATATCGCGCACAAATTCCAGCACCATGACCGCAACTGGCGGCCCCTGATCGTTTGCTGGCGCGGCGGTCAACGCTCCGGGGCGATGACTACCGTGCTGCGCTCGGTCGGCTGGGATGCCTGCCAGCTCGAAGGAGGCTACAAGGTATTTCGCAGCCACGTTCTGGCTCGCCTCGACCATCGACCGGCCGACTTGAATTTTCGCCTGGTCACCGGCCCCACCGGCTCGGCCAAGACCCGCATCCTGCAGGCCATCGGCCGCCAGGGCGGGCAGATTCTCGACCTCGAAGCCCTGGCTTGCCACAAGGGCTCGGTGCTAGGCGCCGACCCGGAACAACAGCAACCCAGCCAAAAATGGTTCGAGACGCAAATCTGGCAAGCGCTGGAAAATTTTTCGCCAGAACAACCCGTTTTCGTCGAATCCGAATCCCGCAAGATCGGCCGTCTGCGCTTGCCGGAAGCGCTCTTTGTCGCCATGCGGCAAAGCCCCTGCGTCGACATCGAAGCCACCCCGGCCGCCCGCATCGCCTTTTTACGCGACGATTACGCGCATTTTCTGACCCACCCGACAGTGCTGAAAGCGCATCTCGATGCCCTCCGCCCTCTGCTGGGCCATGAACTGGTCAGCCACTGGCATCAATTGATCGACGCCGGCCAATTTTCCGAATTGATCGACTCGCTGCTGGTCAGCCATTACGACCCGCTCTACGCCCGCGCCCGCCAGCGCGACCACGACAGCGCCCCGCGTCAGCCCTTCCCGACCGAGCAACTTGATGCGGCCGCGGTCGACCGGTTGGCCGAGCAAATTTTGCAGCAGACCCACCGCCCATGAACCCGCCGCCCCGCACCGCGCGCCCCCTGGGCCTGTGGCTGATCCGGGCAATCAGCGCCCTGGCCTTCAGCCTGATGCTGTTCTGGCTGGCCCAGGGCGGCCACCTAGCCAGTCTGAGCCTGATCATCGGCATCACCCTGGCTGTGTTCACCCTGCGCATCGGCGAACAAGCGCAAGCCCGTTACGGTCGACGCGTCACCGTGACGGAAATGCTGCCGCTCGGCCGCCAGGGTGACCGGCAACTGCTGCTGGGCGGCATCGCCGGCTACCTGATGCTGGCCTGCTTTGCGCTGGCCGCCTGGCTGGCGTTCTAGCCATGCACCTCTGGGTCGATGCCGATGCCTGTCCGGGCGTCATCAAGGAAATCATCTTCCGCGCCGCTGAACGCCTGCAGATTCAGACCACTCTGGTTGCCAATCAGATGCTGCGCACCCCACCCTCCAAATTCATCCGGGCCATTCAGGTGCCGAGCGGTTTCGATGTTGCCGACGCCCATATCGTCGATCAACTCCAACCCGGTGACCTGGTCGTCACCCAGGACATTCCGCTGGCCAGCCTGGTCATCGAACGCGGCGCCCACGCCCTCAACCCGCGCGGCGAGTTGTACACCACCGCCACCATCCGTGAGCGACTGAGCATGCGCAATTTCATGGAAGAACTGCGCAGTGCCGGCGTCGACACCGGTGGCCCGGCAGCCTTCAGTCAGGCCGACCGCCAGGCCTTCGCCAATCAACTCGACCGCTTCCTGGCTCGCCTGCCCCGCCCCTGAGTCCAGAGGCCCGCTAGGACGAAGCGGGGACAGGCGTTACCATGTCGCGTTATCACGCTACAACCGTCCGAGAATCCCATGTCGACTACCCCATCCTGCCCGCAATGCACCCTTGAGAACACCTATCCCGACGGCGACAATTTTGTCTGCGCTGATTGCGGTTTTGAATGGTCGCAAACCGCGGCCGCCAGCGAAGAGGAAGGTGAACGCATCGTCAAGGACGCCAACGGCCAGGTACTGCAAAACGGTGATTCCGTGGTCGTCATCAAGGATCTGAAAGTCAAAGGCAGCTCGACCACCCTCAAGCAGGGCAGCAAGATCAAGAGCATCCGCATTGTCGATGGCGACCACGAAATCGACTGCAAGACCGATGTCGGCCAGATGCTGCTCAAAGCCTGCTACCTGCGTAAGGTCTGAGCCCGTTTTCCCTTTTCCCGCCTGTCCGCAGAAAGCCTGCCGCCCATGACTTCCCCCGAACATCCCGTCGTCTTCGGTACTGAAGACCTGCTGCTCAGCCTGTGCCAGTCCGTCACCCGCGTCCTGAGTATTGGCACCGGTCATCCGATCAACTTTTCGGGCATGGTGCAGCGCATCAGCAAAACCTGCCTGAAACCGGACATCGGCTGCTTCGTACTATTCGACGGTGGCTTCTCCGGGCTGGTCGTCATCAACTTCTCCGCCCAGGCAGCCATGGAGTTGTACGAGACCTACATGCTGAACATGGGCATGGATAAAAATGAACTGGCCAGCTCGCACACCGCCGACGAAGTCAGCAACGTCATGGGCGAACTGATGAACCAGATCGTCGGCGACTTCACCGGCAAGGTCTCCCGCGAACTGCAAACCCACATCACGCAAAATCAGCCAAAAATGCTGGTCCTCAACAAACAGGTCATGCTCAGCGTCGACACCAACCTCGACCAGCCCGAAACCCGCCGCGTCACCTTCTTTACCCGCCGCAACAATATTTTTTACCTGGAACTGGCTGTCGACCGGACAGAGTTCATCAAACTCTGTGATTTTGATGCCAGCGAGATGGTCGACCCCGACCGCCTGATCGAACAGGCAGCGCAAGACAATCAGGCACCAGCCCCCACCACCGCCTCCAGCAACGACGACCGGGACGACCTGCTCGCCTCTTTGGGGATGTAAATCCGCCCCCATGAGTAGAAGGCGAAAGAAGAAACCAGCCCGCCTCATTCCGCTCTCAAGCGGCCCGCTGCCACTGAAATTTGCGGGACAGTTCGCCGCCTGCCCACTGGTCTTCAGCGATGCCAGCCGGCAGGAACATGGCGGGTTGGCAACCGTCATCTACACCAGCGCGGACCTCGGCCCACAGATACTGACCCGCACGGTCCCCGCCATCGGCAGCAACGAACTCGAATTACAAGCCGCCCTGATGGCGCTCGATCACATGACCCGCCATTTCCCCGGGCAAGCATTCGCGCTTTTTTCCGACAACCTGGATACGGTCAACCGGCTTTGCCGCCTGAAAATACAGGGTCTGCCTGATGCCATCATCACTGCCCACCAAGCCGCAGATGCCCTGCCCCTGGCGCTTGATCAGGCGACAATCATCTGGATTCCCGGCCACGCCGCCTGCCGCGGCAATGCCGTCGCCGACCAGTACGCCCGACTCGCCACCAACGCCTCCGCTGTCACGAAGGGCGCAACAAGCGCATAGACGCACAGCATTGCCCCATGCGTTCCTGCGTTCCTGCGTTCACCGCACAGCGTATCTGGATAAATTTTTCAGCCCCAAATCGGCATCGGCCCACTCGCCCTGCTCGGTATCGCCTTCTGCATGCGCACGTCGAAACGGAGAGCAAGCAGCATATACTTGCGCTCAACGAGATATAAACAGGAACAACTGCGCGCCATGCTGACAGAAGAACAATTGAAAGCTCTGTTATCAGACACTGAAACAGATCGCGTTGAACGAACGATATCCACCAACAACACTGACAAATTCGGGCAAGCAATATGTGCATTTGCGAATGATTTGCCCAATCATCGGCAACCTGGTTATTTGCTCGTCGGAGTCCATGACAACGGGACACTTTCCGAGCTGGCTGTTACCGACGAGCTTCTAAAAAATCTTGGCGCCATTCGGTCTGATGGCAATGTCCTGCCGCAACCCGTCATCAACGTTGCCAAGTATTCATTCGAGGGCGGCGACATTGCTGTTGTAGAAGTTATTCCGTCCGACCTGCCCCCGGTACGTTTCAAAGGACGTATTCACATCCGCGTTGGACCAAGAAAGGCAATTGCGAACGAACAGGAAGAACGCGTTTTGTCCGAGCGCCGAGTCGCCTTGGCGCGCTCATTCGATGCACGACCTTGTCCGGAAGGAATGCTTGACGACCTGGCTCTGGGTCAATTCGATGCCTATCGCAGAGAAGTTGTCGATCAAGAAACCATTGCTGCCAACCATCGTCCGATTGAGCTACAACTCGCTTCCCTGCGCTTATTTGACCCTGAACGTGCATGCCCGACTCATGCGGGGATTCTTCTCTTCGGCAAAAACCCCCGCTTTTTCCTGCCGGGAAGCTATGTCCAATACCTGAAACTGCCTGCGACCGATCTGACAGACCGGCCCGAAGACCAGGCGGAAATCTCCGGAGACCTGCACTCCGTACTGCGTGAGCTTGAAGGCAGGCTCAAATTATTGATAAAAACCTCAATGCAGCCGGTCAGCGCGCTTGAGGAAAAACTGCTGCCGGATTATCCGGAATGGGCGTTGCGCGAACTACTGATGAACGCCGTCATGCATCGAAATTACGACAGCAATAGCCCCATTCGCTTCTACGCATTTTCCGACCACATTGAAATCCAAAGCCCTGGTGGTCTCTATGGCGAAGCCACCCCTGAGAATTTCCCGACACGCAATAGTTATCGAAACCCCGTCATTGCCGAAGCCATGAAGTCTTTGGGATTTGTGAATAGGTTTGGCTATGGCGTCCAGCGCGCCCAGGCATTGCTCGCACAAAACGGCAACCCTCCCGCCACTTTCGAGTTCGACGAACATAGCGTACTGGTCAAGATCTTCCGGAGGTCAGCGTGAAGACCATCGCCTTCTTCAACAACAAAGGGGGGGTGGGTAAAACCTCTCTCGTTTACCACCTGGCCTGGATGTTTGCCGATCATGGCATCAAAACCCTGGCTGTCGATTTGGACCCCCAAGCCAACCTCACTGCGATGTTCCTGGACGAAGATCGTTTGGAAACACTCTGGCCGGACGATGAGCATCCTGACACGGTCTATGGCGCAATTCGGCCGATACTCAGGGGCATTGGGGATATTGCCCATCCTCATGTAGAAAGAATCCACCCGAAGCTTGGCCTCCTACCCGGCGATCTCGGTTTATCCAGATTTGAAGACAAACTTTCCAATGATTGGCCACGTTGCCACAACCGGGAAGAATCCGCCTTCCGCACCATGACCGCATTTCACCGACTCGTCCAGCAAGGTACTGAGTGGGGCGCCGAACTTGTTTTGATCGACGTTGGTCCTAACCTCGGCGCGATCAATCGTGCAGCGCTGATTGCCTCTGACCAAGTGTGCTTACCGTTGGCACCCGACCTATTCTCGTTACAAGGTTTAAAAAATCTGGGGCCGACACTCCGCGAATGGAGACAAGTCTGGTCCGACCTGTTATCCAAAGCACCAGCGGACCTGTCATTGCCCAAAGGCTCCATGCAACCGATTGGCTACATTGTCATGCAGCACGGAATCCTCGATAGCCGTCCGGTCAAAGCCTACAAGCGATGGATGGATCGCATACCGGGCGTATATCGAGAATCCGTTCTGGGAGAGAAAATCGAAACTCTTCCGAGCGTGGCGCAAGATCCCTATTGCCTATCCTTGCTGAAGCATTATCGAAGCCTGATGCCCATGGCCATGGAAGCACGTAAGCCGATTTTTTTCCTGAAGTCGTCAGATGGTGCGATTGGCGCCCATATTGAAGCAGTGAAAAGCTGTTACACCGACTTTAACAAGCTCGCATCAAAGATCGCAGCACAAGCCGGCATCGCATTTAATTGACCCATTACCAGCCATAAAAAGCCCCCGCCAATTTCCCGGCGGGGGCTTTTCAATTTATGCGGTCGACCGTCACCCCCCGTTTCCGGGAGGCGATGCCGTGGTCAACGGTACAGAGTTTCGGCTGTCGCTCGTTTCAATCCACGCCCCCCGTTTCCGGGAGGCGATGCCGGAAACAGCCAGGTCTTCGATGTACATTCTGTAGTCGTTTCAATCCACGCCCCCCGTTTCCGGGAGGCGATGTCGCACGTTCGACGGTTTCGAGTACGCGTAGCCCGTTTCAATCCACGCCCCCCGTTTCCGGGAGGCGATGTGGCAGTCGCGGGCGGTGCTGATCCCCGTGAACTAGTTTCAATCCACGCCCCCCGTTTCCGGGAGGCGATGGTTTGATGGCCTGCCAGCCCCTCGGGTTTGTGTCGTTTCAATCCACGCCCCCCGTTTCCGGGAGGCGATGGCGCGATGGGCGGCACTATCGACTACACCAGCGGCGTTTCAATCCACGCCCCCCGTTTCCGGGAGGCGATGCGCGACTACACTGGCATCGGGGGGAGTCGCACCGGTTTCAATCCACGCCCCCCGTTTCCGGGAGGCGATGGTCGGCATCGGCGGATAGGCTGAGCGTGGGCGCGTGTTTCAATCCACGCCCCCCGTTTCCGGGAGGCGATGCGACGTGCTTTCTGCTGCCGGTTCGTGGCGCTTTCGTTTCAATCCACGCCCCCCGTTTCCGGGAGGCGATGCGCTGACGATCACGGTCGACGCCGCCTATCGGCTGTTTCAATCCACGCCCCCCGTTTCCGGGAGGCGATGGGTGGCTGGGGCAACGCCCTCCGGGCTCAACGGCGTTTCAATCCACGCCCCCCGTTTCCGGGAGGCGATGGCGCCTGGTTGTTCGCGTCGAGCACGCGAACGCGAGTTTCAATCCACGCCCCCCGTTTCCGGGAGGCGATGCGCTGAAGATCACGGTCGACGCCGCCTATCGGCTGTTTCAATCCACGCCCCCCGTTTCCGGGAGGCGATGCCGGCCCGAAAAGGCTTTTGGCCGCGCATTGGTCGTTTCAATCCACGCCCCCCGTTTCCGGGAGGCGATGACGCATTAAATCAGAATTAAGGCCCGCGATATTCGTTTCAATCCACGCCCCCCGTTTCCGGGAGGCGATGCACCGGAGATCATGCCGTGATCCAACTCTCACCCGTTTCAATCCACGCCCCCCGTTTCCGGGAGGCGATGCGGGCGTCAATAATTCTCCGACGCTGCTAAAACGAGTTTCAATCCACGCCCCCCGTTTCCGGGAGGCGATGCGCCCGCGCAGAATTTTGGGACGTGGTGACGCGATGTTTCAATCCACGCCCCCCGTTTCCGGGAGGCGATGCTGCAAGAAAAGCTGGCGGCCCGTCTCAACCCAACGTTTCAATCCACGCCCCCCGTTTCCGGGAGGCGATGGCCAGCGGGGTTCGTCCTAGTCCGTGTGTGATGTGTTTCAATCCACGCCCCCCGTTTCCGGGAGGCGATGATGACCTGCTCGGCATCATCGCCGGGTTGGTCAAGTTTCAATCCACGCCCCCCGTTTCCGGGAGGCGATGGGCTGGCCAGCTCGCCTTCTTCCCGCATGATCTGCAGTTTCAATCCACGCCCCCCGTTTCCGGGAGGCGATGTCCTGGTCTGCGCTGAGCGACGGCCATGGGACAAGTTTCAATCCACGCCCCCCGTTTCCGGGAGGCGATGGGTGCTCGGCATGGCGCTCGCCTACAACTACGGAAAGTTTCAATCCACGCCCCCCGTTTCCGGGAGGCGATGCGCCGGCCTCTTCCGTCAGCTCGGCACCAGCTGTTGTTTCAATCCACGCCCCCCGTTTCCGGGAGGCGATGCGCGCCAGCTGAGGCGCAAGACGCTGTCCTGGTAGTTTCAATCCACGCCCCCCGTTTCCGGGAGGCGATGGTTGTAGAACTGCTTGGACGAGCTCACCTTGAAAGTTTCAATCCACGCCCCCCGTTTCCGGGAGGCGATGGGCGGCAATCGAAGTAGGCCTGGGCCAGTTCCTGGTTTCAATCCACGCCCCCCGTTTCCGGGAGGCGATGCCAAAAACTTGCGGCCGTCCAAGCAGATCTCACGGTTTCAATCCACGCCCCCCGTTTCCGGGAGGCGATGCTGGCGTGGAGCGAACACGGCTGATCGCTTCGTTGTTTCAATCCACGCCCCCCGTTTCCGGGAGGCGATGCACGGCAACAGCGGCGCTTGCTGCGGTTGACGCTGTTTCAATCCACGCCCCCCGTTTCCGGGAGGCGATGGCGAGATCTGCACGAAACCATGGGCCTCGCAGAGGTTTCAATCCACGCCCCCCGTTTCCGGGAGGCGATGAAGTGATCTTGATAGATCGTGAGCCAGTCGCAAAGTTTCAATCCACGCCCCCCGTTTCCGGGAGGCGATGTTTTCTACCTGCGTTCGAGCGCACACTTAAGCTAGTTTCAATCCACGCCCCCCGTTTCCGGGAGGCGATGGTTAGATGCCTTGTTTGCGCTCCTGGCAATCGCCAGTTTCAATCCACGCCCCCCGTTTCCGGGAGGCGATGGGTGTCAGCAAGGCCATGTCGCACACATCAGCGATGTTTCAATCCACGCCCCCCGTTTCCGGGAGGCGATGGCGCAGGCTTGTGCCGCGTGTCAGCCGAGCGCCAGGTTTCAATCCACGCCCCCCGTTTCCGGGAGGCGATGGTTCATCAAGCGCTTCGTCGAACTTACCCACTAAACGTTTCAATCCACGCCCCCCGTTTCCGGGAGGCGATGAACTTAATTGCAAGTGTTTTATGCGTATAAAACTGTTTCAATCCACGCCCCCCGTTTCCGGGAGGCGATGGTGAAAGGCGCCGCAAGGTGATTACACGTCGTCGGTTTCAATCCACGCCCCCCGTTTCCGGGAGGCGATGGCCAATCCAAAGGGCAGGGCGCTCAATGACACCGCGTTTCAATCCACGCCCCCCGTTTCCGGGAGGCGATGATGTAATCCTCGCCGAGGATTGAGACAATCCAACCGGTTTCAATCCACGCCCCCCGTTTCCGGGAGGCGATGATCGTGATTACAAGCGCCATTCGCTTAATGTGCAGTTTCAATCCACGCCCCCCGTTTCCGGGAGGCGATGTTCGCGGCGACGTGGATCGGCCATAAGGAGTAATGTTTCAATCCACGCCCCCCGTTTCCGGGAGGCGATGTCTGACAGCGCCGCGCTTTTCAGTTGTTCTCGGGTGTTTCAATCCACGCCCCCCGTTTCCGGGAGGCGATGCCAGAAGCTGATCGCTCTCCATCAGCAACTCTGCTTGTTTCAATCCACGCCCCCCGTTTCCGGGAGGCGATGGTGCGGGCCTCTTCCTTGATTGCGTCGATAGTCTTTGTTTCAATCCACGCCCCCCGTTTCCGGGAGGCGATGCTTGGCCTGCCGCGCTGAAAGGTTGGCAAGGACAGTTTCAATCCACGCCCCCCGTTTCCGGGAGGCGATGGTGTTTCGATTGACCCATGCCGCCGCCACCCGTCGAGTTTCAATCCACGCCCCCCGTTTCCGGGAGGCGATGATCTCCCGCATGCTGCGGGAGTGGTGTGAGGGAAGTTTCAATCCACGCCCCCCGTTTCCGGGAGGCGATGGCGGGCCAATCTCTCCCGAGTGCCCAAGGACAGCGTTTCAATCCACGCCCCCCGTTTCCGGGAGGCGATGGCAACACCCCACGCCAGCGCGTAGCAGCACCAGAGTTTCAATCCACGCCCCCCGTTTCCGGGAGGCGATGGCGCGGGTTCTTGCCGCTATTACGGGCCGAGCCTTGCGTTTCAATCCACGCCCCCCGTTTCCGGGAGGCGATGCGTTGAGCGGAATCAACTTCATGCGGCCCATGGTGTTTCAATCCACGCCCCCCGTTTCCGGGAGGCGATGCCATCTCCCGCAACTACCGGAAGCATCAGAACAAAAAGCCCGCATTGCGCGAACCTCTTTATTCCTGAGCAAAAAACATCTTACGCGCCCAGCCCACCTTCTGGAAAGCCGCATCAAATCAGGCAACAGCGCGGCGCGCGAACCTACCGGGGAAAGCATGTGCACTTGGGGTTCGCGCAAGCTCACAGGATGAGAGGCGCGTCGAAGTCGGTGGTGCGAAAACAGCCGTGTTCGCGGACTTCGTAGCCTTTCAGTTCGGCGATGCGGTAGAAGCGCAGATTGTCTTCCCCGTCCTTGATTTCGTCGACCAGATCGCGTTCCAGCGCTTCGAAACGGGCGCGGTCGACCTGGCATTCGAAGACCGATTTCTGCACCCGCTGGCCGACGCTTTCGCAGAGTTTGGCAACGCGCCGCAGGCGTCGGCGGCCTTCGCGGGTTTCGGTGTTGACGTCGTAGCAGACGATGACCAGCATGATCAGCGCACCAGGTAGGGCAGATATTCGGCCGTGTCGCCACGCAGCGTGCGCGCCAGCAGGCGGGCCTGGAGATGCGGCAGCAGGCCGAAAGGCACGGTTTCGCTGAGCAGCGGATGCGTCAGGTTTTCCTGCTTGCGCTCTTGATAGGCGACCAGCACCGTCTTGCGCGCATCGCCTTCGAGCAGCACGGCACCGCCCTCACGCTCGACGAAATCGCCCGCGCCGATCTGGCCGCGATTGATCAGCGACAGCACCAGACGGTCGGCAAAGGCGCGGAACTCTTCCATCAGATCGAGCGCCAGCGCCGCCCGACCCGGCCGCACGACATGCAGGAAGCCGATTTGCGGATCGAGGCCGCAGGCTTCGACGGCCGAACGGCAATCGTTCATCAGCAGCGAATAGACGAAGGAGAGCAAGGCGTTGATCCTGTCGCGTGGCGGGCGCCGGCTGCGGCCGTCCATGCGGAAGCTGTCGCGCGCCGAAGCACGGATCAGCGCATTGAGCGCGGCGAAATACTGGCGCGCCGCTTCGCCCTCGACACCGCGCAGCGTATCGGCATCGCCGACCCCCGGTAGTGCCCGCAAAGCCGCCGCCAGATCGGCTGCACCGCGCGTCAGGATCGCCGCATCTTCCTCCACCTTGGCCTCACGGGCGCCGCGCAGCAGGACCTGGCGGCAATTGCGCACTTTGCCGGCGATGCAGTTGCGCGCCACGTTGAGGGCAAAAACCGGGTCGCCGGCCAAGCGATGCTGCGCCTGACGCAACAGCACATTGCCCGAAACCGGCCCTTCCAGGCGCGCCTTGAAGCGCCCATGCGTATCGAGCAAAACCAGGCTGATGCCGCTATCGGCCAGCTTGTGCATGAGCGGCAGCGACACCGAAACATGGCCGAAGCAGACAACGGCGCTCAGGTGATGCAGCGGCACGCGCAGCCGCGTTTCCTTCTCCACCTCGACGCGCAGGGTTTCGTTGTCGAGATGGATGTAACTCTCGGGCGTGGTCACGTACAGCGTGTTGAGCAGTTGCATGTCAATCATCCACTTCGAACAGGGAATGCCGGACAGCCACATGTTCCGGCGTTGGCGCCAGGGCTTCCGGCTGGCACAGGTCGCGCAGCGAACAGGCGCGGCAGTGATCGTCGTTGAGGGGCGGCGGCATTTCGCCGGATTGCAGCAAATGCCGGACGGCTGCTACGGTCGACGCCATTTTTGCCCTTAAATCGGCGTCGACCGCCACGATGCGCCGACGGCGCGAGGAGGCGTAATACAAGGCGCCTTCCGGCACGGGCTTGCCGAACATTTCTTCCAGACACAGCGCCTGCGCCGCCAATTGCAGATCGTCGCAAGCTGCAATATCCGCCCGCTTGTGGCGCGAACCGTGTTTGTATTCCACCGGATACGGCGTGCCATCGGGCAGGAATTCGACGACATCTGCCTTGCCGACCAGGCCGAGCCGGTCGCAAAACAGCGGCAAGGCCCGCTCAATGCGCAAGCCGTCGCGTAGCTCGAAACCGGGGTCGTCCACCCGCTTGTGCAAGGCCTGGCCGCGCTGGGTAAAAATGTTCTCTTCAAACACCTGCTCGACGTGGATCAGCGCACATTGGCGCGGGCAATAGGCCCAGTGCTGGAGTGCTGAAAGGGGAATGGGATCAAGCGCTTCGGTCGTCATTGCTCAACCCTGCCAATGGATTTGGCAACTTGCTTGGGTTAGCATTGCCCAAGCTTTACCGGAGGTTCTCACCATGATCAATTCACCCCTTGAAGACATCGAAGCCGCCGCCCTGCAACTGGCGCCGGCCGAGCGCGCAAAGCTGGCGGAACGCCTGCTGGTCAGCCTAGATGAAGACGACGAAATCCTCGCGTCCTGGGTCGAAGAGGCGGAGCGTCGGGGCGATGCATACGACCGTGGCGAAATGGGCGCCATCGATTTCGATGAGTCGATTGCCCGCCTCAAAGCCAAGCTCGCTGCCGCCGCATGAAACTGATCGTCCTCGATGCCGCGCAAGCGGAACTTGAGGAAGCACAAGCCTATTACCTGCAACACGCCACGCCCGGCATCGCCGCCGCTTTCGTCGCCGACTACGAAAACGGCGCCCGCCGGCTTCTTCAATTTCCCCAAGCCGGCACCTCGATATCCCAACGCTTGCGACTCTTGCCGATGCGCCATTTTCCGTACTCGATCATTTACCAAGCCACCGCCGAAACTATCACGATCCGCGCCATTTCCCACCAACGCCGCCGGCCCGGGTACTGGGGCGGGCGGCGCTGAGGGGCAAGCCTACACCCGCTTGATTAGCGTCACCCCTGCCGGCAAATTGGTTTCATCTACATTCACCTCGTAATCGGCAAAGCTGCGCGGCACATCGGCATCAGCCTTGCGCTTGATAGCAACCCGGTCGAACAGCGCATGTGCGTGTGCATTACCCAGTTCCGAATCGTGCTTGAAGACGTAAAGCCCACGCGTCGACATATCGCCACGGGCAGCGGAACGGTCATGCTCGAACATCTGCTCCAGCGACTGCCAGAGCAGTTCCAGGTCTTCTTCGCCAAAACCTGTTTGCTTGGCGAGGAACGAAGAGACGAACCCGTGGGCAACGTAAATACCGTAAGGAACGGTGTGCTTGCGGCCCATGGTGCGGTTGTCGCCCTGCTGTTTTTCGGCCTCGGCTTCGGTCGCCACCGCCATACGGGTAATCGAGTGCTCTTGGGCGATGATGGGATCGACCGAGCGGGCAAAAGTCAGTTGTACCGGGCCGCGCACCTGGCCGCAGTTAACGCCAGTCGACATCACTGCGCCAAAGGTGCGCACGTCGAAGAAATTGGCGCACATCCACTGCCGCGCCTTGTCCACCGTATCGCCACTGCCCTTGCGCTTTTTGTCGCCTTTTAGCTCTTCTTCGGCACCCACCGCGACATAGGCTTTTTCGTGGGTCTGGTTGAGAACAGCCTTTTCCTTCACGTAGATATCGAAGGGTGGCGTTTCGCCTTTGACCAGCCCGACGAAGTTGCGCACCTTGCGCTTCAGTGAAACATCGGTCACCAGCCCATGGCCGGATTCGGCATCGAGACGCGGCAGGTTGCCGGCATCCGGGTCGCCGTTGGGGTTGCCGTCGCGCACATCAAAAACAAGAACGAAATCGTAGCGGTTGTTCAGGCTCATTTGGATTCTCCCTGGGTGGATTGCATGGATTGGCTGGATTCGGATTTGCTGAAAAAGTCCTGGCGTTGGTGGTAGTAGCCGAAGGCAAAACGGCCCTGCTCGGGCAAGCTCAGATGTTTCGGGAAGTCATTCAGGCCGCCCATGATCTCGCCGAGTAGCCGCTCGAAATTGATGGCGCGGCCGCGATTGGTGAGCTTCGCCAAGTGGTGATTCTTGAGACGCAGCAAGGTGGTAAAAACGGCCACCGGCGTACTGGAAGCGGCGCCGTAATAGCGTTCGCGGATCGTCGCGTTGAGGCCGGGGCTGGCTTCTTCCTGGATTTTTTCCAGCGCCGCGAACAGGCGCCCCAGCCGGTAGGCCGGGCTGGTGTTCTCTAAATCGAGCATGTCGGACAACTCCTTGTCGAGAGATTGATTCGGTTGAAAGCGTTGCAAACGATTGAGGCTGGCCTTGATGGCGGCTGCCCGCAGGTAAGTGACGTTCTGTTCAGCGCGACAGCGCAACACCGCCGCATTGAGCCAGGTAGCCGGAAACGGGCTGCCGGAAAGAATTGCCCGCATGATGTCGCCGCCCAGGTTGGGCGGAATGTTGTCGGCCTTGCCCTGCTGGGCGCAGGCGGCGAGCAGGCGGAACAGGCTCGGGTATTCCGGGTCTTTCGCGCTGCGCGCGACTTTCAGATCGGCGAACCATTGCCGGATCTGGCAGGCGATTTCGTGCAGCGGTGCGGCATGCCAGAAGCGGACGGAAACCCGCGCCGCGTTGGGCGCCAGACCCAGCACGTAAAACAGCTTGTCGCCCCGGCCACCGTCAAACCGCCCGGATTGGACGGCACCAAGCAAGGCACGCACCTGTTCGGCCCGGGCATCGGGATCGTCGCGCTCGCCGAAGATGGCGGCGAAACCTTCCTCGATCTCGGCATCGTCCTTCTGTGCCCAGAACACCGTCGAGGCATCGCCAACCTGGATGCGCTGGCGGGAATTGCGGTCGAGCAAGTGATTGAGCGCCGTCGTGTAGGCAAAGGCCGCCAGCGGGCTAACCGGCGCATTGTCGCCCTGCTCCTTGTTGTAGGAGGCAAAGGCGTCGAGGTTGAAGGAAACCAGTGTGGCACCGGAGCTTTGCGCGCCCCAGACGCCTTTGATCACCGTATGCAGACGTTCGGCGGATGCCGCCTGGCCGGTCACCAGGCAGAAAGCCGGCTTGCCGCCTTCTTCGGCAACATCGCCCCGTCCGGCAATCACCGCCGGGCGCTGGCAAACCAAGTCGCCATCGTTATGCAGCCGGAACGTAACGACCGGATTGCCTTCAACGATTTCGGGCCAGGCTGGATCGGCGGCCAGCGAGGCATGCCCGTAGTTGGCGTAAAAATTGTCCAGAGCTTTAAGACCCGCATCTGAACGAGCAGCTTCGGGCAATTCCGCAATCCGCTGGCGGAAAGCCGCATGCTGCTCGGCCACCCGTTCCGGCTTGCCCTTGGTATCGACGCCCAGGGCGTATTCGGCGGTGTCCCACAACAGGTTGGCCGCCACGCCGGAGGAACGCTTGATGCCCTTGGGCACCTGATAACGCCGGGCCTGTTTCTTCCTGCCGTCGCCCTGGCGGGTATCAGTAATGCCGAGCGGCCGGCCTTCGGCGGTCAACTCGACGATGAAGGGAATTTCCTTGTCTTCCAGCCCGAAGGCCGGCAGACGGCGGGCCGGATCGGGATCGACGGCCTTGCGCTGGTAGTAATCGTAGAGGGCTTGCAGGATCATGCCGTCACCTGCGCTTGCGTCAGGTCGATGACCCCGTTTTGCAGATCGGCGCGGAAAAAGCGCGGTTTCGGGTCGTTGACCGCAGCAAAATCCATGTCGTAGAGCATCCAGCCCAGATCGCGGCTTTCGGCCAGGGCGGGCACCTCGCTGTCCGGGTCGGTGACCAGCCGAAAACGGGCGGCGAATTCGCGGCAACCGAGATAGGGCTGATTGACGCACTGCCCTTTCTCGGCCCGGCGCTGGAACATTTCCCGGTACTTGGCCGGATTCGCCCGCGCATCGTCGCCGACCGGCAGCAGTTCTGCATGCAAGCGATACGCCACGTCGCGCAGGAACAGTCCGGCCCGCTGCTGGCGGTCGTCCTCGATGTAAAGCGCCAAATTGCCCTGCCCGGCGTTCATCGCCGTCTGGGCATTTCGGACCGATGCCTTGGCCGACACCTCGTTACGCCGCACGCTGATCCAGCGGATCGGCTTCAAGACCTCGATGCGGCGCACCTCCCAGCGAATCGCCGGTTTCCACAAAATTGCCTCGAACACCGAACGCGCCGCCGATGGCGTGATCACGTCGTAGGAAACCCGCTCGACCTTCATCTCCGGTCGGGTGAAGCAGGCGAAGTCACCTGATACTTCAAGACAGAACTTATCCAAGCTCAACTCCTTTCTTTCAGAAGAAGCGTGACAGCAAGCCCATCACTAATGCCGGCTTGATCACGAAACCTCCACCGAGTATCAAAACGATCAATACGAAGCCTCTACCTATGAACAACAAAATCAGAAGCCATACCGCGTAAAAACGATGAGAAGGCTGATCCTTCATCAATCGCAGTTCGCGTAAGAGTCCAATTAAGCTGTTCGTCGGGGTCGTCCTGGCCATAAAACGACAACGACAATAACAAACTTCTTAACTGGAGCAAAGTAAACTTTTTCAAACCCACTCTGCTACAATGCGTACTCGTTGGGAAAACCCCGACGTGGGTTGAAACTTAACAGGGGCATGAACTGTTCATGTGGGCCGGGTAACCCCGGCCCTTTTCCTTGAATACTCACCCCTTCCAGTCTCACCACACCAGACTCCCTGGATCGCCCGGCGCACCATCCACGTTGATGCCCAGAACCCGGTCGTAAAGCACATCGTTGCCGAACGACTGCACATACAAACCCGGAAAGTCACCACCCAGCGGTTCGATGTCGCCCAGCCCTTCCAGACGTTGCAGGTCGCGCTGGTAGATGCTCACGCCGTAGCGTTGCAGCTTGCGCAACAGCCAGCGCTGCGGGCCTTCCTTTTTCAGGGTGTTCAGCAACACGTCGATGGCATCGTCGTCTGCATTGCGCTTGTAGCGGACGAAAACCGTGGCGCCTTCGGCTTCGTCGATCAGGCGGAAGCGCTCGGCGGCTGAGCGGAAATTGACATCGCCGATTTGGCCGACGCGCAGCAAATTACAGACATCTTTCGCATCGAGATCGGCGTCGCCGTAAAGCCGGCGGAAAAAGTCCGCGAAGCGCTCGACGCCCATCGGGTCAGCCTCGGGCGGCAAGGCTTCCCACAGGATGCGCGTTGCCTGTTCCGCCATGCGCAGCAGCCCCGGCGGCGCCGATTTGGGCGGCACGAAGACATGCACTTCGCCCTTGGCCAGCCGCCCCTCACGGTTGCAGCGGCCGGCGGCCTGGGCGATGGAGTCCAGCCCGGCCAGGGCGCGATAGACGACGGGGAAGTCGATATCGACGCCGGCTTCGACCAGTTGGGTGCTGATCACCCGGATCGGCGCCGGGTTTTGTCCGGCGGCCAATGCCTGCCGCCTTGCCACCAAGGCCTGCTTGATGTCGGCAATGGTGTCGCTGCGGTGCTGGGCGCACATCAGGCCGGACAGATGCCATAGGCCGGTGCGGTCTTCGGCCTTGACCCGCATATAGAGTTCGCGCGCATCGGCGCGGCGGCCGACGACGGCGAGCACGGCATCGTGCCCGGCGATTTGCGGCGCCAGTTGCTCCCAGTTGCAAGGCGTTTTCAGGTCGGCCGGCAGATGGACCTTGACCCGTTCCAGCGCGCCGTACAGCCCGGCCACGTCATCGACGATTTCACGGATTTCGCCGGCCGCGAAGCCGCGCAGTTGGCGAGCCTGGTCGAAACCGTTGCGACTTTCCAGCGTCGGCTGGGTGGCGGTGCACAGCACCAGCGTGACGCCATAATCCTTGACCAGCAGGCGCAGCACGTCGACCACCGGCTGCAGATAGGGCACCGGCAGCAATTGCGCTTCGTCGAGCACGATGACGCTGCCGACCAGATTGTGCAGCTTGCGGCAGCGTGAGGTACGGCTGGCGAAGAGGCTTTCCAGCAATTGCACGTTGGTCGTGACGATCAGCGGCGCATCCCAGTTTTCGCAGGCCAGACGGGAACGGGCGGTTTCCTGCTTGTCGTCCACCTCGACATTGCTGTGATGCTCGATGACGTTTTCGTCGCCGAAGATGCTGCGGAAGATGCCCGCCGTCTGCTCGATGATGCTGGTGTAGGGAATCGCGTAGATGACCCGACGTTTGCCGTGACGCACCGCATGCCGCAGCGCGAAAGCCAGGCTGGACAGCGTCTTGCCGCCACCGGTCGGCACCGTCAGGCTGAATACGCCGGGCGATAGCTCGGCCTTGGCGAGGCTGGCGCGCAGCACTTCGGCGCGTTTCAGATTGACCTGGCTCCCGGCTTCGCCGCGCGCTGCAACCTCCTGCGCCATCAACGCCAGACGTTCGGCCAAACGCTTTTCCAGCTCATCGACGGGCATGAAACCGCTACGCGCCTCGGCCTTGCCTTGTGACATGAATCTCTCGGTATCGAGGAAATCAGCATCGACCAAACAGGAAAACAGCATGCGCACCCACAGCGCGAAACGACCGGGAATGTTGTCTTTCTGATCGGTACGGATTGCGTTCAGGTCGGGCAAACCAGCGGACGGTTTGAGAATGGCTTCGGGAATCCCCACGGCCAGCGCATCGCGCCCTTCTCGTAGCGTGTCTTCGCGGCTAAAGCGTTCGTGCAGGCCATCGAACCAGTTGTCCAGTCCGGCGTGGTGACCGGCAATCAGATACGCCAGCACGCGCGCCACGACCGGGCCGGAACGTTTGTCCACTTCAGCCAGATACTGCTGCGCCCACAAGGCACCGGCTGCCGAGTGCGTTTTCTCCGGACCGGCGACGCGGCCTTCGATGTGCGTATCCGGATCGCCGCACTGCCGGATGTAGCGCTGGAACCCCTCCCGGTATTTGCCCAGGTCGTGCCAGATGCCGGCCAGTGCCGCCCATGGTGCGGCGCCGAATTCAGCGGCGAAATCTGCGGCGAAATCTGCGGCCAGTTCGGAAACATCAATCAGGTGATCCTCCAGCCGATGCGCAATAAGGCAGCCGTTATCGTTCCTGATGTGCGCCAGGAAATCGGTGTGCTCAAAATCCCGTTCGTCACTCATCCCCATACCTCCCCACCGCCGCCTTCAACAAGCCCACCACCTTCTCCCTTAACCCCGCCGGCCCCACCACCTGGCAATCCGGGCCGTATTTCAAAATATCCATGATCAACTCCGGATCGTTGCTGTACGGCAGGCGCAGTTGATAGCTGCCGTCGTCGAGAAAGCCGCCTTCCTGCTCCGGGTGCCAATGTTCTGTAGCCACCCAGCGGGCGCGGTCGGGGGTGAAGAGGAGTGTCGCCCATTGCACTTCGGCGCCAGCGAAGATGCCGTAACCCGCGCCCAGCGCGGCGTCGAGTTCGGCCTCGGGAATATCGCTGGCAACAGCATCGATGGCTTTGAGCGTTTTGATGGCGTCGACCGCAAAGCTGCGCAGTTCATCGCGCAGATGGCACCAGGCGTCGAGGTACCAGTTATCGCGATAGTGGGTCAGGCGTTGCGGCGAGATTTCGCGCTGGCTGGCGTCGCCGTTGCTGCGGGCGACGTATTCGATATTGAGGCGGCGCCGTTCCATGAGGGCGGCGGCGATATGCTGGAAGTGTTGCGGCGCGTAGTGGCGGGCGGCGGCGCTCAGGATGCGGATGCGCCGGGCGATCTCATCGGCCGAGTCGGTGGCGCTTTCGAGCATGCCGAGCAGGCGCTGGCGCAGCGGGCCGACGTGTTCGGCGAGCAGGCCGCCGGCATCGAAGGCGGCGAGCAGTTGCTGCATGCTCAGCAGAGCGTGAATTTCGCCGGCCGAGAACCAGACGCCGGGTAGTTCGTAGCGTTCGACGCTACGGTCAATATAGTAAGTCCCAGTTTCACGGTTCAAAACGATGGGGACTTGCATGCGCTCGCGCAAACTACGCAGGTCGCGATGCAAGGTGGCGCGCGAGATTTCGAGACGCTGCTGCAATTCACCGAAAGTCACGCCACGCTGCGTTAGGAGTATGCGTTCAATAATGCCGAAACGCTCCGATTGACTCATGCCCAAGCCCTAAGAATACCAAATGAATTTATTGACAATATCATAAATAACACCTACTGCCGTCATCTCTTTAGCGACAGAGAATCCTCAAAAACCGTTCTCTGAATTATTGTTTAGCCCAATCTCATGGAATGAGCCTCGGTACTTGCTCTAGTTTTCGTCATCAAGCCAGCACAGATCCCCCATCGGGAATCAAGGCTTCCATTCCAGATGGAAATGACCGTAAATTTTGTTTACCAAAACAAAGGGGAAGCATATTGCTCGCCAAACGCATCGTGCTCATTGGGGGATCTGCAGGATCGCTGATTGAGATTGAACGCCTCTTCCAGTTAATTGAGCCCGGTGGCGATATCGCCTATATCGTGCTGCAGCACATTAGCCCTGAGCACAATACTTTTTTAGACACCCTGATCGCCGGGTGGAGTTCACTGCCAGTGAATGTCGTCGCCGAGGCCATGCCCCTGGAGAGCGACCATGTCTATGTCGGCAGCCCAGGACAACTCCTCAGCGTTCAAGATGGGGCGATTCATCTCACCCCGCTGGAAAGCAGCGACGAACGCTATAAACCGATCGACCATACCCTCAGCGGGCTGGCTCCTTTTTATGGCGAAAATTTGCTGGCGGTCATTCTGTCCGGCACCGGTTCAGATGGCACCCTGGGTGCGGCTCAAGTCTGCGAACACGGGGGTAGCGTCTTTGCCGAGGATCCGACGCGGGCTGAGTTTTCCGGGATGCCGCTCAGTGCGATTCGAGCGGGCCACGTCAGCCGTGTGCTGCAGACACAAGCCCTGCCGGAGGCAATTCAGCTCTGGGCGGGTCAAGAACCCGCAACTGCCGCATCACCTGACAGCCCATTAGTCAGCGATGAACAGGGATTTCAGACGATCATTTCCCTGATCAAGGCACGTACAGGCAACGACATTCGCGCCTACAAACCGGCCACCATCCGCCGCCGCATATTCCGCCGGATGTCCCTGCAGCAGCAGCCGACAATGCCTGAATACATTCAGATGTTGCACGCTCAGCCAGAAGAAATCGACCGACTGGCCGAGGACTTGCTGATCGGGGTGACGACTTTTTTCCGTGACCCGGAAGCTTTTGCGGTGCTGGAAAAAGAGGTCATCCCGGCGATGGCTGCCAGCAAGCAGGCGGATCAGCCGCTTCGGGTATGGATCGCGGGTTGCTCGACCGGCGAAGAGGCTTATTCAGTTGCCATCCTGTTGATTGAGTGGTTTACGGCACATCAACAGGCGCCCCGGATTCAGATTTTTGCGACCGACATTGATAATGATGCCCTCCGCTCCGCTCGCAACGGCATCTATACGGAGGCCGCCCTGCTCAATGTCGGGGCCGAACGGCAAGCGCGCTTTTTCGAATTAACTGCCGATGGTTATCGGGTCAATAAAATGGTTCGCGAGGTGGTCGTTTTTGCTTCACACAACCTGATCGCCGACCCCCCATTTTCGCGTCTGGATCTGGTGGTTTGCCGCAATGTGCTGATTTATCTGAATGCGGACGTCCAGAAAAAACTGCTCAACCTGTTTCATTTCACGCTCAACGATGGCGGTTATCTTTTCCTGGGAAGTGCGGAAAACCTGGGTAGCACAGGGCACCAATTCCACCCGCTGTCCAAGCCTTGGCGGATTTATCGCCAAGTCGCGGATGCAGGAACCCGTAGCGCGCCGCAACTGCCCATTTCGTCGGCCAGTTTGTCGCGCCGCCATCCCACCATCAGTGAATCCATGGCGGATAGCGAAGCGCCCATGCACCAGGATGCCTATTATCGAGGACTGATTGCCGAGCACGGGCCCACGCAAATTTTGATCAACGACCGCCATCAGGTCGTTTTCATTGCGGGCAATGCCGGCCCCTACCTGGAAACCCCGCTGGGCCAGCCCTCTCTGGAACTCTTCGGGATGATTCGCCAGCCCTTGCTGCTCGGCCTGCGGGCCGCAATCAACCGGGCCAAGCAAAACAAAAAAAAGGTTTCGATCAGCCTGCCGATCAAGTCCGCAGCCAGCGCGGCCATGGCGACGACACATATTGATGTTCTGCCAATCGAGCGCCAGGATCGTGACGCCTTGTTTTTACTGAGCTTCAAGCTCGACATCAATGCGCCAGATGATTCGCCGCCCAGTGCGGACACGCTTGGCGACAGCTGGGTGCTGCGCCAGATGGAACGTGAAATGACGGCACTGCGCGAGGATCTGCAACAGACGATCGAGCAGTCCCGCACCTCCAATATGGAATTGCGCGCTTCCAACGAAGAAGTTATGGCCATGAACGAGGAGTTGCAGTCGGCCAATGAGGAACTGGAAAGCGCCAAGGAAGAACTGCTGTCGCTCAACGAAGAGCTGTCCGTGACCAATTCTGTGCTCGACGGCAAACTGGTCGAACTGGAAACCCTCAACGTCGACCTGAACAACCTGCTCTATTCCACCGAGACGGCCACCCTGCTGCTGGATGAGGCACTGCATATCCGCCGCTACACCCCGGCCTGCGCCAAATTGATGCGGCTCATTCCGGCCGATATTGGCCGGCCACTGGACGACATCGTGCGTCATTTCAGCGATCCGGTCCTGACCCGTGATTGCAGCATGGTCATGCAGGGCCTGAAGGTCGAAGAAAAGGAAGTTCTCAGCGACATCGGACGTTCCTATCTACGGGCCATCCTGCCCTATCGCACGACAACGGGGCAGATACAGGGGGTCGTGCTCATCTTGTCCGACATCACCTCGATCAAACTGGCCGACAAAAAATTGCGTGAACGGGCACACGAACTGCAATGGCAAGCCAACCTGCTTGACCGCGCCGCCCCCATCATGGCCCGGGACCTCGACAACCACATCGTTTTCTGGAACCCAGCGGCGGAACAGCTTTATGGCTGGGAACGATCCCATGCCCTGGGCAAAATTTCCCATGATTTACTGAAAACGCGCTTTCCTCGCCCTCGCGCCGAAATCCGCGAGCAACTCTTTCGCACTGGCCGCTGGATCGGCCAACTGACCCACACCACGCAAAGCGGGGCCACGGTCACGGTGGAAAGCCAATGGACGCTGAGCCGGGACGACACAGGCCAACCGCTCGCCATTGTCGAAGTTAACAACGACATCACCGAGCAACTGGCCGCCGAAAACGCCAATGTTTCGAAAAGTGCCTTCCTGGCCAACATGTCGCACGAAATCCGGACGCCGCTCAATGCCATTCTCGGCATGGCGCACCTGATGAAACGCACCGGGCTCCCTGCGGTGCAACAGGAACGTCTGGTCAAGATCGACCGCGCCGGTAGCCATTTGCTGGAAATCATCAACGCCATTCTCGATCTCTCGAAGATCGAGGCCGGCAAACTGACTCTGGAAGAAAGCCCGCTCAACGTCGGCGAGATCATCGACGATGTCGCAAGCTTGATCAGTGGTGCCGCAGCAGAGAAAAAATTGCAATTGCGCGTCGAACCCACCGCTCTGCCGCATAAACTCTTTGGCGACCCGACCCGTCTGCGCCAGGCCTTGCTGAACTACAGCAGCAATGCCGTTAAATTCACCAGCTGCGGCTCAGTCTCGTTGCGTGCTTTTGTGGTCGACGAGGGCATGCCTGAGCCCGACAACCTGCTGGTACGTTTTGAGGTCAGCGACACCGGTATCGGCTTGTCGCCCGAAGCCATCAAGCACCTGTTTCAAGCCTTTGAACAAGCGGATCAGTCGACCACCCGCAAATATGGTGGCACCGGCCTGGGCCTCGCCATCACGGGCAAGTTGGCCGGCATGATGGGCGGCGAAACCGGCGTCGACAGCACACCGGGCGTTGGCAGCACCTTTTGGTTCACCGCCCGCCTGCGCGCCAGCGGCGCTGAGGTTTTCCAGTCCCGCGCCCCTGAAGTCGCCAGTGCCGAACGCAGTTTGCACGACAGCTACCATGACTGCCGCATCCTGCTGGTGGATGATGAACCGATCAATCGCGAAGTCGCACATGCCCTGCTGAGCGATGCCATCGCCCACGTCGATATTGCCGAAGACGGTCTTCAGGCGGTCAACGCTGTTCGCGAGCAACATTATGATTTGATCCTGATGGACATGCTGATGCCCAACCTCGACGGGGTCGAGGCCACCCAGCAGATTCGCCAGTTGCCCCATGGGCAGGCGGTGCCGATTCTCGCCTTGACCGCCAATGCCTTTGCAGAAGACCGCAAACGCTGCCTGAATGCCGGCATGAACGACTTTCTCAGCAAACCGCTGGACCCGGATCGCTTATTCGCGACTGTCCTGCGCTGGCTGATGAGCGCTCAACCAAAATCTTGATCAGCGCCGACGGCCGGGCTGAAGCAGCCCGGTCAGTCGGATTTCAAAGCCCACCCTCCCCCTTCCGTCGCAAGGCCCGGCCCAGCATCCGCAGCCGTTCTTTGCTACCCAGGCGTTCGTCAGCCATGCCTTCCAGAAAATCGGACAGTTGTTTGGAACGAGCGACGGCAAACATGACGATGGCGGAGATGCCGGCGGTGGCGAGCAAGCCGTGGAGAATTCGGCTGCCGAGTGAACCGTCGCCAAAGGGGATGATGTTCATGCCGAAATAGCCCGTGCTCACGGTGGCGATCAGGCCAAAGATGGTGATCACGGTCAACCGAACCACGGTGTTGGATTGCCGGCGTTGCGAATCGCTATCGAGGTATTGCGCCATTTCACGGATTTCGTCGCGCACTTCGCTATACAGCGCATCGTTGCGTAAATGGCGGCCACACATGCGGTACATGGTCTGGATGTGCGGTCGCTCGGACAACTCGTGGAACCAGTAACGGTGAGTGAAACGCAGGAAGGTTTCAAAATTGGCGCGGATGCGGCGCTTGAAACGACGCACCGAGGCATCGACCCGGATATCGAGGTCGTTGACCGCGTCGACCAGGGTTTCGGAAAAAACCAGCAGTGCACCGCGATGCAGATGGCAGATCAGGAAAACCAGGAAATACTGGTGGCGAAATTGCGCCAGTACACCGCGTTCGGCGTCGACGAAAAAGGGATTGGCCGCATCACCGACCACCACCAGCGAGTGACCGCTGCAGATAAAACGCGTGCTCGGCCCGTTCGGATCGTCCGACCAGTAACGGTCCTGGCAGTAGCGTTTTTCAAATTCGATGACCGCCGGTTCGTTGAGCGGCACCGGTTCGTCGGGGTGCAGCAAAGCCGCCAAGCCAAGACGCAGCCAGTCTTTCCTTTTGAGCTCGCGCGGCCGGTCGACCGCGAGAAAGGCCATGATCGGCATGCGGTGGTATTCGATCAGGCGAAAACGCAGCTCGCCGGGTTCGTCGGTATGCGACAACACCAGCGGCTTGAGCAAGCAAGCCCAGTGTTCGGAAATGCAGGGGCTGCGATGCTGGCAAACGTATTCCAGATATTTGCCACGGTGACCGGTATCGGAACGGGCAACGACGGCGCCATCGTGATCCAGCCACTCGGCAGCATAGGCGTTGTGCAGGCCCTCGCCGCCCTCTTCCCAGCCGGAAGGGTAGGCGCGTCCAAAGCGAAACAGGATGTCGCGCGCCACATCGAGCGGCAGATCGTCGGCCCGAACTTCCACGTTGAGCTGGACGATGTCCAGATCATGAAAGAAATAAAGGTCCAGGTGAACAATACTAAGTTCGACCGGCGCCTGGCCTCGCCGCAAGGTCAGCCGCAAACGGGCGATGTCCTTGCGGCGAAAAACGTGAATCGGCGAGCGCCCCAGGTCACCAGCCGCCTCGCTGGCCATGCGGCCACGCCCTTCGCCATAAAGAAAGCGCTGAACATAGGGCAAAAAAGAGACGAATTCACGGTAATGACGTTCAGAGAAATCGCGCGGATCGGCCGTAAACTCGTCGTCGATCCGCCGCCACGCATGTTCGTCCTGCCCGGACTCGAACAATTCCCAATGCCGCCCGTCGTCGATTTCATCGCCGAGCGGTTCGAGTTGCAGCGGCCACAACAGGCTGGCGTGGAACAGGCGAACTCGGCGTTCTGAGCAGGAATCTTCACTGGGCATCATGGGGCATTCTCGACTTCTGGCGAACTGGCATTTTACGGGGCATTAGGCGTCCAGCACGGAACAAAACGGCAAGCACTATGACCTTTGTGATATGTTCATAAAATCATTCCCAATTTCTTCCCAGCAAGAAATCCATTTTTCTAGCCTCCAATGAATTATTTTGGCCGTCTTCGTCCCCTGTTGGTATCTGGTCTGTTGCTGATCAACCTGATGGTGCTGGCAATCACCGCATACACGCTGCAGCAAAGCCGCAAACAACACGAATTGCGCGCTGAATTGCTAACGCAAACCGTGACCAGCGCACTCGATCACAGCGTCTCGGCCAGCATCGCAAAGATCGATCTGGCACTGCAGGCAACGGTGGACGAGCTGGAGCATCAACTGGCCAGTCGCCGCATTGACGAGCCTTTCATGGCGGCCTTTCTGGAACGCCAGATGGTGCGCCTGCCTGAAGCTGAAGCCTTCCGGGTGGCCAATGCCGATGGCCTGGTTTTTCTGGGCAAGGGGGTGGACAAAAAAGCCGGCGTTACCTGGGTTGACCGCGACTATTTCATTTTTCATCGCGATCATCCCGCTGGAGGTCTGCACATTCGCCAACCGCGCATGGGCCGGGTTGCGCAGCAATATATCGTCAACTTTTCACGCCGCTTCAATACGCCGAGTGGCCAGTTCGCCGGCGTCGTGTCGGCGCCCATGGCTGTCGACCATTTTGCCCATCTGCTGACCACTTATGGCCTGCCCCCGCACAGCACATTGATCCTGCGCGATGCTGATCTGGGCCTGATTGCCCGCCACCCGCCCATTCCAAACCAGGTGGTTGGACAGATCGGCAACCGCGACGTCTCCCCCGAATTGCGTGCCATCGCTGCCTCCAGTGATCAAAAGCAGACCTACTATTTGTATAACTCGCCGGATGGTTTCGAGCGCATCCTGACCTTTCGTCGCCTGGACAAAGCACCGTTCTTGGCTATTGTGGGCCTGGCCAGCCAGGATTACCTGGCCGACTGGCAACTTGAGGTCCGACAAACCGGCGGCCTGGCCCTTTGCTTCGTGGCTTTGTCCGCCTTGCTGGGCAGTCTCTTGCTGCGGCAATTGCAACGCTCAGAGAAGGACCGTGAACAGCTGGCCGAGAACGAAAGGCATCTGCAGGCCATCGTTGCCAATAATCCGGAATGCATCAAACTGGTTGATACCGATGGCAGCCTGCTGCAGATGAACCCGGCCGGCCTGGCGCTGGTTGAGGCCGATACGTCGGCGACCGTACTCGGCCGGCCAACCGTCGACCTGGTCGCCCCCGAATATCGGGACGCCTTCACAGCGATGCACGAGCGCGTTATCGCCGGCGAAGCAGCACAACTGGAATTCAAAATCATTGGTTGCCATGGCGGACAGCGTTTTCTCGAAACCCACGCCGTGCCCATGCAAAGCCATGGCAAGACGGTTCATCTGGCAGTCACCCGTGACATTACCGAACGCAAGCGCAACGAAGAGGAACTGGCCCGTTACCATTCGCAGTTGGAAAACATGGTTGAAGCGCGCACCCGTGACCTGCGGGTGGCCAAGGAAATCGCCGAAGCCGCCAGTCGGGCAAAGAGTATTTTTCTGACCAACATGAGTCACGAACTGCGCACCCCGATGAATGCCATCATCGGCTTGACGGCCCTGGCCCAACGGCGCACGCAGGAACCGCAGCTCAGTGCTCAATTGAACAAGGTCACTGAAGCATCACAGCATTTGCTCAAGTTGATCAACGACATCCTCGATATTTCAAAAATCGAGGCTGAGCGCCTGCCCTTGAATGCCACCCCCTTCCAGCTCAGCACCCCCCTGGAAACGCTGCACCTGCTGTTCGACAGCGAGTTGCGCAAACGCGACCTTGATTTTGTGATCGATCTGCCCGAGGCACTGGCGACCCGGACTTTTCTGGGCGACCCCGAGCGCATTGGCCAGATTCTGGTCAATCTGGTGGGCAATGCCAGCAAATTCACGCCCCATGGCCAAATCACCGTTCGCTGGCAAATCGCCGAGGAAACCGCACCGACCTGCCTGCTGCGCTGCGAGATCAACGACACCGGCATCGGTATTTCCAAGGCCGATCAGATCCGGATTTTCAGCCTGTTCGAGCAGGTGGACGGTTCGCTCACCCGCCCCTACGGCGGCACCGGGCTGGGACTGGCGATGAGCAAACGCCTCGCCCAGTTGATGGGTGGTGACATGGGCGTGCACAGCGAACTCGGTACGGGCAGCACCTTCTGGTTTACCGTGCGCCTGTCCACGGTCGACCCCGCACCTGTTCAAAATTGAAACACCTGCTGCGCAGCTGACCAGGCACGCAGCAGCCCAGAGGGCGGCAAGCGGCCTAGACAAATCACAAACCACCTGATTTATATCGATTTTTCCTGAGTATCCGCTATTCAGTCGGCGCTGGCACGCGCCATGCGAACTGATTGATCACGAGTCCGGTCGGCGCCAATGCCGTCAGATGCCAAGCCCGGTCGGACTTGTTGTTCGCACTCTTATTCAATAGTCAGGAGACACCCATGATTTATGCAGCCCCTGGCGCCGCTGGCGCCAAGATCGCCTACAAGGCCCAATACAACAACTTCATCGGCGGCCAGTGGGTCGCCCCGGTCAAAGGCCAGTACTTTGACGTGATCACGCCGACCACCGGCAAGGTTTATACGCAAGCGGCACGGTCGACCGCGGAAGACATCGAGCTGGCTCTGGACGCCGCCCACGCCGCGGCCGATGCCTGGGGCAAGACAGCCCCGGCTACCCGTGCCAACCTGCTGCTGAAGATTGCTGACCGCCTCGAAGCCAACCTCGAAACCCTGGCTTACGCTGAAACCGTTGATAACGGCAAGGCCATCCGTGAAACACTGAACGCCGACATCCCGCTCACCATCGACCACTTCCGCTACTTCGCCGGTTGCCTGCGTTCGCAGGAAGGTGCCCTGTCCGATATCGACGAAAATACCGTTGCTTACCACTACCACGAGCCACTCGGCGTGGTTGGTCAGATCATTCCGTGGAACTTCCCGATTCTCATGGCGGCCTGGAAACTGGCGCCAGCCATCGGCGCTGGCAACTGCGTCGTTCTGAAGCCGGCCGAATCGACCCCGATTTCCATCCTGATCCTCGTTGAGCTGATCGCCGACCTGCTGCCGCCGGGCGTGCTGAACATCGTCAACGGCTTTGGCCGCGAAGCCGGCATGCCGCTCGCTACCAGCAAGCGCATCGCCAAGATCGCCTTCACCGGCTCGACCTCCACCGGCCGCGTCATCGCCCAGGCCGCTGCCAACAACCTGATCCCGGCCACGCTGGAACTGGGCGGCAAGTCGCCCAACATCTTCTTCGCCGACGTCATGGACAAGGATGACGGTTTCCTCGACAAGGCCATCGAAGGCATGGTGCTGTTCGCCTTCAACCAGGGTGAAGTGTGTACCTGCCCGTCGCGTGCCCTGATCCAGGAATCGATCTACGACAAGTTCATGGAACGCGTGCTGGCTCGCGTTGCCGCCATCAAGCAGGGCAACCCGCTCGACACCGACTGCATGATGGGTGCCCAGGCATCGCAAGAGCAGATGACCAAGATCATGTCCTACCTCGACGTGGGCAAGCAGGAAGGTGCTGAATGCCTGATCGGCGGCGCCCGCGCTGTCCTCGAAGGCGACCTGGCCGGCGGCTACTACATCCAGCCGACGCTGTTCAAGGGCCACAACAAGATGCGCATCTTCCAGGAAGAAATCTTCGGGCCGGTGCTGGCTGTGACGACCTTCAAGGATGAAGCCGAAGCTCTCGAAATCGCCAACGACACCCTGTACGGCCTCGGCGCCGGCGTCTGGAGCCGTAACGGCAACGTCGCCTACCGCATGGGTCGCGCCATCAAGGCCGGTCGTGTGTGGACCAACTGCTACCACGCCTACCCGGCACACGCTGCCTTTGGTGGTTACAAGGAATCCGGCATTGGCCGCGAAACCCACAAGGTCATGCTCGACCATTACCAGCAGACCAAGAACCTGCTCGTTTCCTACAGCGAAAGCAAGCTGGGCTTCTTCTAACCCATCATCTCCTCCTGCCCCCAAGTTTGCGGGCAACACTTTGGGGGCGGGCAACCGCCCCCCTTTTTCTGGAGAAAATCATGGTCGACCGTGTAATAGCCACCGCCGCCACGCTGGAATTAATTGCCCAGTTGAAAACGCAATACGGCCCGGCGCTGATGTTCCACCAGTCCGGCGGCTGTTGCGACAACAGCGCCGCCAATTGCTACCTGCAGGGTGACCTGACCATCGGCCCCTACGATGTGCACCTGGGCGATCTCGGCGACGTGCCTTTTTACATCAGCGCCTCGCAGTACGAATACTGGAAGCACACCCAACTGATCATTGATGTCATTGACGGCCACGGCGGCACCTTCTCGCTCGAAGGCAATACCGGCAAGGCTTTTCACACCCGCTCCCGCTTGTTTACGGATGCCGAATGGGCCGAATTGCAGGCGGCAGGACTCGTTTAACTCAAGGAATTTTCATGTCCAACCTATCCCTTTCCCTGCTGCTGCCGCTCTTGGCGAGCACCCTGTTCATCAGCACCCCGGCCCAGGCCGCCGATGGCGAAGCCATTGTCAAGAAAGCCCGCTGCGTCGCCTGCCATGCCGTCGACCAGAAACGCGTCGGCCCGGCCTACAAGGATGTGGCTGCCAAATACAAAGGGGATGGCAGCGCCCCGGCCCATCTGTTCGACAAGGTCCGTAGCGGCGGCGCCGGCAACTGGGGACAAGTTCCCATGCTGCCGCACCCGGCCGACAAGATCAGCGATGACGACCTGAAAGCGGCGATCAGCTGGATTCTGGCGCTGCACTGAACCCGACCAGCGGCAACCGCCGCTGATCTCCCGGCCGCCTGACGTTTCAACGAATCACCAGGCGACCGTTGTCCCGCTGCACCGGCATGGCAAAGTCAACAACATCGACCTGGGCCGCCAGGTCGAGATCAGCCTGCGGCAAGTGGGGCCAAGTGCCAGCAGCGAACCGCCGGCCAAAATCCGAATGCCGTACCCGCTGGGAAAAATCAGCGGGATTGACCGGTCGACCGCACAACAGCGCCTCGATGTAGTCGGCACAGGCGATGTCTTCATCGCCATCGCGATCCACCCATTCCCCCGTAATGACAAAACACACGGCCGCCGCCCCCGAGCGCTGGATGGCTGCTGCCGTCGCGCCGGCGCAGAGCAGGCTGGCCGCAAACAACTGACCGGCCTGGTGATAACGCTGCAGACCGCGCACCCCCGCTGCCGTACTCATCACCAGCGTTTTACCGGCCAGTTCGGCCCGACTCAGTGCGGCGGGCGAATTGCCAAAATCGAATTCCGGCACCGGATCGCCGCCGCCAATTGCGCCCACCAAAAGTACGTTGTCCAGCCGTCCGGCCAGGACGCGGGCCTCCGCAATGCTTTCCACCGGATAAATGGCCTGCGCGCCCCGGGCCAGGGCGATGGCTGCCGTGGTGAAGGAACGCAGAACATCGATCACCACCACGGTGTCGGCATCAAAATGCTGGTTTTGCAGGCGATTGAGAAAAACGCGGGAGAATTTCATGAGCGCCGGGCAGGCGGGCTGCGGGAGTAACGGGACAGCGCAGCATACCCGAGCCCGCCGCCGGATCGCAAAATCAATCGGCCCTGATTTTTATCCAGAAGCGGCCGTTGACCGCAAACAGCTATGACTTTCGTCAGAGCAATCTGCGCCACAACGAAGCAACTGTTCAATCTTTGAACAAACGCCCGGGCAACATCCGGCGCCAAGCGGCGCTGCGCTCTCCTCCCGGCTTGAGCGCACCCAGCACATGCAGGCCGATCAGCAAGGCGCCGCCCCAAACAAAATAGAGGTGCGCCAGCTTGAAAACACCATTGAGCCCTTCGTCAGGCCAACCTAGCTTGGCCACAGCCAGGCCAAAGAACTTGAGCGGATAGGGCGAGAACGACGATGCCAGGTAGCCGGCCAAGGGGGCCAGCAGAAGAAAGGCGTAAAGGGCTCGATGGGTGGCGTGGGCCAGCCGCTGCTGCCAAAGCGGACCAGGCAGCGCCGCCGGGGGGGGCTGACGCCGGCGCGCATACAGCCGCAGCACGGCCAACATCAGCACCAGCAAGCCCAACGACTTGTGCCAGGTGTAAGCCGCTGTGCGCTCGGCCCCCTTGGGCAGATCAATCATCGTCCACCCCAACCACAACAAGCCGATGACCAGAATGGCGTGCAGCCAGTGCAGAACGATGGCCGGCAGGCGGTAGTGGGTCATGGAATCACCACGCCCCAGGGCAATTGGCCAACGTCGATATCGCGCAGATTTTTGAGGTCGACCGCGTCGATCACCGACACCGACGCGGAACGACCATTGGCGACGTACAAATGGCGGCCATCGGTGCTCAGTGCCATATTCCACGGCCGCTTGCCGACCGTCAGCGTGGCCAGCACAGCCTGGCTGGCCACATCGATCGCCATCACGCTCGGATCACGCCCATTGGAGACGAAAACCCGCTGCCCTTGCCGGTCGACCGCGATTCCGTTCGGATATTGCCCGGCCTGAATTTCAGCCGTCACCTGCTGGCGAGCGACATCGATGACATAGACCTTGCCCGCCAGTTCACAGGCAACGTAGGCCCGGCTACCGTCAGGCAGGAAGCCGATGCCGCGCGGTCGCTTGCCGACCGGAATACGGGCCACCTGACGAGCCAGCGCCACATCAATCACATCCACCTGCGCCGCCTCTTCGGCGCTGACATAGAGCCAGCGGCCATCCGGGCTGAACACGGCATGCTCGGGGTTGCGCCCCTCAACCGGAATGCTGGCCAATCGCTGGCCATCCGGCGCACTGAGGATCACAACCTGGTTGTGATCTTCAACCGCCACCGCCAGACGCCGACCATCCGGCGACAGACTGACCCCTTCGGGGGAGTCGCCCACGTCAATGCGACGAATCAACTGCCGGCTGCTCAGATCGACCACCAGTAACTGGCCGCGCTGCCCATCGGTCAAATAGAGATACCCCCCACCGGCCGCAATGCCGCGCGGTCGCTCACCGACGGAAAAATCGGCCACCTTCTGTTGCGTCCCGGTGTCGATAACACTCACCGTCGCCGATTTTTCGTTGACCACATAGGCCAGCGAACCAGCGTGTACCGCACCACTGATGATGAGGGCCAACAGCCCGCTCAAACGACGCCTGGTCAAAACCGATACGCTGCGCATCGTCGCCCCTCAAGCCGGCAGATGGCTGATGCCATGGCGCTTGAAGATCGCCGCCACCGTACCATCCTGTTGCAGTTCGGCCAGCGCCCGGCCAAGCGCCGCCGCCAGTTCAGCTTCCTGAACTTTGACCGCCATGCCCAACGGCCAGCTATTGACCTTCAATTCAGGCAGTTGCGGCGTCTCGATCGGCCAGCCGGAACGAGCCGCCAGCGCCATTTCCAACTCGCTGCGCGGCCCGAGCACCGCCGCCACCTGCCCGCCGGCCAAAGCGACGGCGGCCTGTTCCGTGGTGGTGAAATGGACGATATTGTCCTGCAAGCGACCGTTCAGCACGGCCAGCAGGAAGGAGTCGGCCAGCGAAGCCGTTTCGACACCGATTTTCTCGCGGGTGAACACTTCCAACGCCACCGCCGCCGAACCTGAGACGGCCGGCACCCGGGCCGGGTTGCGGGCCAGCGCCAGACCCTCGCGGTAGTAAGCGCCAAAAATACGGACCCGGTCGTTAGCCTTGGCCAGCCCCTCGTCGACCGGCACGTGCATCATCACATCGGCCGGCTGCGTGCCGAGGTAATGGCCCTTCCAAACCATGTTGCGCAGGTCGTCGTTCATGTCCTCGTCGGCATTGAAGCCAACGATTTCCGCTGCCAGCCCCAGCTTGCCGGCCAGAGCCCGGGCCAGTTCAACGTCGATACCGCGCTGCCCTTTGTCAGAAAAAGGCAGAAAATCGTTGTAGACCGCGATGCGCAAACGGCCGCGCTCACGAAACTCGGCCAGCGACTCAGTGCTGGACTCTGCCTGAACCGGGCCCAGACCCAGGCAGGCCAGCCCCCCGGCCAACAACAGGCGGCGACGATTATTCTTCATGGACCGACTCCAGCCAGGTGCGGATGGCCCACATCGCCTCCTGCTGCAAGATGCCTTCGAACGGTGGCATGTAAACGCGACCATCGCGCACGGCGCCCTTGCGAATACGCTGCAGGAAGATTTCGTCCCCTTCATCGCCGGTCGGCAGATAGCGCAAATCAGGCGCGATCCCGCCAGAAATACCGCCCAGGCCGTGGCAGCGGGCGCAGTTCTGGTTGTAGGCGGAATCGCCAATTTTCTTGGCGGTGTCGTTTTTGCGGTAGGGGTTGCTGTCGCGCCAATCGTTACCCAGTGCTTTCAATTCACGGGTATCGACCGCCTGTGGCGTCACGTCGCCATGGGCAAAAACTGAGGAAATCGGGACGCTACCGGCAATGACGATCAGGGCGGTGGCGAGGGTGCGGGTGATGGGTTTCACGAAGTCTCCTTGTTGGAATGTGTTTGCGGTCACCGACTTCTGTCTGCAAACCCTGTGCCAGCCCAGCCGGCGACACGGTCAACCGCCCCCAATGGCAAAAAAACCAGCGCCGGGGCCAAAAACCGATACCCTGGCATCAAAACTGCTTGATATTGGCAGGCAGTGCTGCGTGCGTTGCTAATAAAAAGTGCAGGTGCTACGTTATGAAGCAACACAATAAAAACAAATTGCTGCAATCCCGGAGGAGAGATGGGACAACTCGATTTGACGGCCGGATTACACGGCCAGCGCCTGCTTGAGGCGCGTGAACTTTTTTTCCAGCAAGGTGATGCGCCGGTCGATCTGATCGAACCGACCATCTTGCGCTCATGGGAACGCTGCCGCCGTTTCGGGCTGATCGAAAACGACCCGCTGTCCGGGCTGAGTTCGATCGACCGTCTGGCCCTGAAAACCGAACAGGAGCGCAACCGCTGCCTGCTCGTCCAGAGTCGGCCCATCCTCGCCCATGTCTACGAGCAAATCCGCGACTCGGGCAGCATGGTGATCCTGGCCGACGCCAATGGCTTGCTGCTGGAAACCGTCGGCGATCCGGATTTCGTCGGCCGGGCCGACCGCGTCGCCCTGTCGGCTGGCGCCTCCTGGGATGAAAACCTGCGCGGTACCAACGCCATCGGCACCGCGCTGTCAGAAGAGTGCCCGGTCGAAGTCCACGGCGGCGAGCACTTCCTTGAACACAATGCCTTCCTGACCTGCTGCGCCAGCCCGATCTTCGGACCCGATGGCCGCCTGGTCGGCGTCCTCGACATTTCTGGCGACTATCGCAGTTACCAGCACCACACCCTGGGCCTGGTCCGCATGTCGGCCGCCCTGCTCGAACGGCATCTGTTTGAAGCAACGCATGGTGGCAGCATGCTGGTTTGTTTTCATGCGCGGGCCGACTACCTGGGCAGCCCCGGCGAAGGCATCGCTGCTATTTCCTGCGACGGTGAAATCCTGGCCATGAATCGCCAGGGCCTGAAGATTCTCGGTTTGCGCCCGGTCGACGCGGTCCACCGGGATTTTTCGATGGTTTTCGAAACCGAGCTCAATACGCTGCTCGACCGCCTGCGTCTGCAAATACGCGGCAGTTGCGAATTGCGGGTCGGCCGTCAGACCTTGCACCTGCAACTGCGCGGCCAACTGCCAACCCCGACGCTGGTCACCCGCACGCTGGAAGTATCGCCCTGTCAGGCCCCGCCCCGCCCGGCCGCTGCCCCCGTTGCCGTCCAGAGCAGCGGCGTCATGACGCTGGACCATCTGGCAACGGGCGACCCTCGCCTGCAACTGGCCATCGACCGCGCCAGCCGTATCCTTAACCGCGACATTCCGCTGCTCATCCAGGGCGAATCTGGGGCCGGCAAGGAAATGTTCGCCAAGGCGTTTCATCAAAGCGGGCCGCGCCACGAACAAGCCTTTGTCGCGCTCAACTGTGCCTCGATTCCTGAAACCCTGATCGAATCCGAACTGTTCGGCTACCAGGGCGGCGCCTTTACCGGTGCCCGCAAAGAAGGCTCGCCGGGCAAGATCCAGCAGGCGCACGGCGGCACCCTCTTTCTCGACGAAATCGGCGACATGCCGCTCAACCTGCAAGCCCGCCTGCTGCGCGTCCTGCAGGAACGCTGCGTCACCCCGCTGGGCAGCAACCGGGCCATTGCCGTGGATATTTCACTGGTCTGCGCCACGCACCGCAAATTGCGTAACGAAGTGGCCGCCGGACGTTTCCGCGAAGATTTGTACTACCGGCTGAATGGCCTGGCCGTCACCTTGCCGCCCTTGCGCGAACGCAGCGACCTGCGGGTGCTGGTCGGCAAGCTGGCGACCGCCGAGGCCGTGAATCACGGTCAACCGGTCCAGTTCACCGAAAATGCCTTGCAGTGCATCGAGGCCTACGACTGGCCTGGCAATATCCGCCAGTTGTACAACGTCATCCGGGTGACGATGGCCATGCTCGATCCGGATGAGCATTTGATCGACCGTCATCACCTGCCGGAAGAACTGCTTGAAGACCTCTTGCCTCGACCGGCCGAGGACAGCAGCCCGTTGCACGACCCGTGGGCGCCCGCCCCGCTGGACAACGCCCCCGGTAGCCTGGAGGAAATAGGTCGTCAGGTTGCCTTGCGCACGCTGGAAGCGGCCGGCGGTAACATCTCGGCCGCCGCCCGCCAGTTGGGGATCAGCCGCAACACGCTGTACCGAAAACTGGGTCGGATGTAATCACAGGCCCAGGGTCGGACTGCGACTCAGGGCCACCGCAACGATATAGCCATACGTCGCCAGCGCCAGCCCGAAACTGGCGCGGCGGACGCTCATCGTCCGCCCGCGCTTGAGGGCCAGACTGCCCAGTACGATGTAGAGCAACAAACCGAAAAACTTGGCGCTCAGCCAGTCGACCGCAAACGGGTACTGGCCGGACAGTACGGCCAGCGCCACGGCGCTGCCCAACAAGACGCTGTCGATGAGGTGTGGCAAGCGGCGGGCCAGCGGCCCCTGCAATTGCGGCGACGCCCGCCACATCCACAGGCCACGCCACAGAAAACCCAGACCGCTGAGTACAACGCAGCTCAGGTGTACGTGCTTGAGGGCAAGGTAGCTCATGCCACCCCCCCGCCTTGTCCCGAGGCCATCGGGGCTTGTCGATACTGTCGATAACGGCGGACCGCCTGCCACAGGTTCCAGCCCAGGGCGGCATTGGCCAGTACCCAACAAAAACCAGCCAGCCGGGCAAAGCTTTCCGGCCACAGCGCTGCCAGCAGCAAGGTCAGCAGCGCCAACTGATGCAACCACCACTGGCGTAGTGCCGGTGCTTCCGGCATCAACTTCGCCATCGGCGGTGCAGTGCCGCGCCCGGCATTCTGCAAATGCAGCCAGCCGAGGAACGGGATGATTTGGTACAACATGCCATTGATAAAACCCATAAAGGCACCGGCCACCAGCAGCACCGCAAAGACCAAGGGCCAGGCGCGCTGTTGCGCCAGCGCCGGCGCAATAGCCGCGGTCAACAGCATCCCACAGGCCAAAATGGCGGCCAACATGCCACTTTGCCAATAGGCCGCCAACGCATCGCGCCGGGGTCGCCGGCGGTGACCCTGCAAATAAAGTGTTCGCCCTGCAAAAAGCAACCCGAGCAACGCCAGGCCTGCTTCAGCCAACCGCACGACCTGCTCAGCGGAAAATAGCAGTGCCACCGACCACAACAGCAGGCACAGCAGCAGTACAGGTGACAGAAGCTGGCTTTCCCGGGCCGGATAGCCCGGTGTCAGCTGGAACATCGGCACGACAACGTAAGCCATGGCGACCAACAAGGTGCCCGACCAGCCCGCCAGCCCCCAGGCGGCGTGCAGATCGGTCAAGCCAGCCCATGGCAGTCGCCATCCACCAGCCAGCGCGCCGACCAAGCCCAGGCCAAGCAGCAGCGTGACCCATAAGCCGAAAAGTGCCAGCTTGAGGCCACGAATCGTCGGATTGGCCAGCCCCTGCCCACGCAAGGCCAGCCCGGCCGCCCCTAGAAAATAGGCGATGGCCAGCAACAACAGCCCACCGGCCAGGGCAAAGAGCCACGGCAAGCTGTATAGAAAGGCCAGCGCCAGGCACAGGCTGCCAACACTGGTCGCACCGTGTACGACCCGGGCCAGGCGCAAGGGATGCGCCATATTGGCCCCGGCAACCACCGGGAAAATCTGGATCAGCGCCCCGAGCATGGTCATCAGCATAAAACCCAGCGTCAGCAGGTGGGTGGCGGCCAGGGCCGACGGCATCCAGCGTGACGCAAAGACCGTCGCCCCTTCCGACCAGAGCAGCACACCGGCCAGCACGGCAAACCAGGGCACCGTCAGAAAAAAGCGCAATGGTGCCGCCAGCGGCGGTGATTGATCAAAGGAGAGCAAGGCCTGCATTGCCGGGATTCAGCGGGTGATCAAAATATCGAAGCTACCGTCCGGCAATAAGCTCGTTTGCCAGCAATGGCCGTTTCGACGCAGCACCTGGTAGAGGGGATGCGGCTCACGAAAGAGCAGCAGTCGCATCGACTCACCCAGAGCGAGTTGGTCGAGCATTTCCATCGTCTGCACAAAAGGCTCGGGGGGTTCGAGATAACGGGCATCGAGCACGCGCAGCGGCGGCGTGGTGCTCATAGCCGGGCCAAACTCTGCTGCAAGGCACTGATCAACGGGTCAATCTGGGCTGCCAGATGCTGGTCGCACATCGGATAAAGGACGTTTTCTTCCTTCATGTTGTGCTGCTGCATCATGATCAGCAGGGTATCGACCACGGCAAAAAAATCGTCTCCCTGCCCGGCTGCCAACGCAGCCTGTGCCGCGGCCAGCAGTTCGCGCATCTGGGCGTGTTCGTGGCGCATGACGGCAGTCGGGCCGCCGGTCATGCCGGTCGCACCTTCAAAGGCCGGAAAAAGCTGGCTTTCTTCAGCCAAAAAATGCGCCGTCATGGCCTGCACAAAGCAGGCAAAAGCCGCCTGTGCACTCGGCCAGTCCGCCTGGCTGGCGGCTTGTTCTGCGGTCGCAAACAAATCATCGCAATGGCGATGGTCTTCACTCAGTAACTGGTGCAAGCGCGTCATGGTCAGCCCTTAAAGAATCAACGCCGACATTGTCGGCGTTGATAGGCAAGCAGGGCCTTGATCCGCATCAAGCGGACTCAGCCGCCGGCAATGCCCACTTGCAGACCATCGAACCAGTTGATGAAGCGGTGGACATCTGCCCCCCGATAAATGGCGCCATGTTGCGGGCAGAGCATGTCGATATTCATTTGCGCAACGCGCTCGCACCAGCGTCGCTTGGCTTCATTTGACCCCATCCAGCGCCGATGAAAAGCCTCGGCATGGCGGATATGGGTGTCGAAATTTTCGACGAACAAACCATTTTGCGTTGGCGGCAGCAAGGCCGCACCGACATCGCCGGAGAAGAACAGCTTGGCCTGCGGGTCATACAAATGGAAATTGCCAGACGAGTGCAAGTAATGCGCCGGGATCGCTTGCAGACTCAAGCCGTTAAGCGATATTTCCATGCCTTCGTCCGGGATGCCGACAAAGGTTTCGGCTGTTCCACCAAAATGCGGGATGAAGCTGCTCCACAGCCAGCTGACGTAACAGCGCATGCTGGGATTGAACTCCAGCCACAAGGCCAGAGAGGAACAGATGTCCGGGTCCTGGTGCGAGGCAAACACCGCACTCAAGGCCGTCGGATCAAACTCGCTGGACAGGGCGGAAAATACCGCCGGAAAAACTTCGGCCCCACCCGGGTCGAGCAACAAGCCCTTGCCGCCATGGGTAATCAGGTATTCGTTGGTGTCGATCAGGTGATTGGGCCGGGCCGGATCACGCACGATGGCCACCCACTTGTGGTCGCCGTCCTGGAATATGGTGCTAGTCGTCTTCACGCCAGTTCCTTGAGTTAGTTTGCAGAAAAGAACGCCGAACGGCGCAGGGATTGCAGCGACAACCTGATTTCCTCGACGATGCCATCGAACTCGCCCGACACCTGGGCCAGCGAACCGGCAAAGGATTGACCATAGGCCGCTTCGATCTTGGCTGACTTGGCCAACACGCCACCCAGTTCAACCAGTTGAAAGGCATCGTCCAGGGCCCGCTGCAGTTGCTTGCGCAAACTGGAGAGGCGCGCCTTGTGGGCATCATTGCCGGATTCACGGCGGGAAATAATTTCGTTCAGGCGCGACTGAGGCGACATGGTCACCGCCGCACGCAGCAGACGCGTGTGCCGAATATCCTGCAAGACCACCGAAACTTCATTAACGCAGCGGTGGATCAAGTCGGTCAGCACCCCCATGCTGGTCCGCAGGTCTTGTGAAAAGACCCGCAGTTCGTTAGACAACACACCAAAACCGCGCGCCGCCGTTCCCGCCCGTTTAGCCAGGAAAATGGCATTGAGCGCCATGATGTTGATCTTGAAGGCGACACCGACCACCGACTTGATTTCTTCATTGATGCGGACGATACGCAGCAGATCGATGCCGGCAGAAGCTTGGTTGGACACGGTCAACGCAGTTGTCATGGTTATTTTTCCAGCACGTAGGTTCCTGGCGCATCCGCCAGCGGGGGAAATTTGCGGTTGCTGGCCGGATAGGGCGCCACTTGATCGCCGGTTCGCTCACCCAGCCACTGCGTCCAGTCCTCCCACCAACTGCCTGACACTTTGTCGGCGCTGCCCTGCCAGCTTTCCCAATGCGCATTGCGCGCCACATCAGACACCCAATAGGCCCGCCGCGCCGGTTTAACGGGGGGATTAACGATACCGAGGATATGGCCCGACGTCGACAGGACAAAACGCACTGGCGCCTCGACATTGACGAAACGGCGGATACGGAAACACTGTTTCCATGGCGCGATATGGTCATCTTCGGCCGTCACGGCATAGAGCGGCTGCACCACGCGGTCAAGATCGATCGGTTCGCCGGCAATGGTCAGATGATCACGTTTGATCAGATTGTTGTGCAGGTACATCTCGTGCAGGTAAAAGGAATGCATGGCCTGCGGCATGCGCGTCGTGTCCATGTTCCAGAACAGCACGTCAAAGGGCGGCAAGGGCTCGCCGAGCAGGTAGCTGCTGACCCAGTAATTCCAGACCAGGCTGTTCGAACGCAGCATGCGGAACGAGGTAGCCATCTCGCTACCGTCCAGATAGCCTTTCTTGGCCATCGATTCATCTATGGCGTTGATACAGGCTTCGTCGATGAAGACATCGATATCACCCGGATGTGAAAAATCGTTCAGGGTCGTAAACAAGGTCCAGTGGGCCACCGGTACCTGGTCGACGCCAAAGCGCTTGTTGGCCCAGGCCATGTAGGTGGACACCAGCGTCCCGCCGATGCAATACCCCGCCAAATGGACCTTGGGTTGCTGACAGAATTCGCCGGCCACCCGCACCACCTCGTTCACCCCTTCCAGCAAGTAATCGTCGAAGCGCACGCCGCTCATCGCGGCGTCGGGATTTTTCCAACTGGTGATGAACACCGAAAAGCCCTGATCGGTCAGATACTTGACCATGCTCTTCTTGGGATTGAGATCGAGGATGTAAAACTTGTTGATCCAGGGCGTGACGATGACGATGGGCATCGCCCGGACCTTGTCGGTGGTCGGTGCGTAATGAATCAACTCCACCAGACGATTGCGAAATACCACCTTACCCGGTGTGCTGGCCAGATCCTGGCCGACCTTGAAGGCATCAGGCTCGACCATCAGGATGTTTTTGGCTTTGACGTCGCGCTGAAAATTCTGCCAGCCGCGCTTGAGGCTCTCGCCATTGCTTTCCACGGCCCGCTGCATGGCCGCCGGATTGAGCCAGAAGTAATTGGTTGGCGCCACCATGTTCAACCACTTTCGCAACCAGAAGGCTGCACGCCGCCGCTCCTTGTCGGACAGCCCTGGCGTCTCGAAATACATATCCTGCAAACGGTGCGTGAAGGCGAGATACCACTCCTTGATGATGTCCCACGAGGCCGATTCAGTCCAGATCGGGTCGGCAAAGCGGCTGTCATCCGCATTGGGCGCAATCACATCATCCGACGGCATGCCCAACGCCCGCCGCGTGACGTGCGTCTGCAAGGCCAGCAGATCTCCGGACAAGGCGTTCACAGCCCGGAAATATTCCTGCGGATGCATCAGCCAAGCCATCTGGGCATTCAGCAAGGAGGTCGTCACACCAAATGGGTCGATCGCCTTGCTCACCGCCTGACTGACCGTCTCGAACGGTGCCAGACCATCAAAGTCGATACGTTTGTCATGCTTGACATGGGCTTCGCTCATTGCAACCGTTCCTTCTTTAAAGATGGATTTTTTCTATCTTACCTTGGCCGACCCGCAACTGTCAGGGGAATACACCGGAGCGACCGATGCCGTGTTTTCATTCGCAGCAAGTTGGCGTAGCATGAAGTTCGAATCGCCGGAAAGCAACACCAGCTGTCCTTTTCAGGAGTTTTCACATGTTCAAGCACATTCTTGTTCCTACCGATGGTTCGGAACTGTCCCGCTCCACCGCCCGCCGTGCCATCTCCTTTGCCAAGGAAGCCGGCGCCCAGGTCACCATTTTTTATGCCAAGCCGGAATACCCAATCGCCTATTTCGGCGAAGGGGCCTTGATCGACCCGACGACACCGGAAAAATTCGCTGAAATGGCCGACCAGCAAGCGGCCGAATATCTGAGCGAAGTCGAAGCCTGGTGCCAGGAGGCTGGTGTCCCGTGCAAAACCACCTCGGCAACCAGCGACATTCCCTACGAAGCGATCATCGCCGCCGCAGAAAGCTCCGGCTGCGATCTGATTTTCATGGCCTCGCACGGTCGACGCGGCATCAGCGGCTTTTTGCTCGGCAGCGAAACCAACAAAGTCCTGACCCATTCCAAGGTCCCCGTGCTGGTTTATCGCTGAGCCTGCTGCCAGGCCTGCAGTTCAGGCTGGCGGCAGCGTTCGGCCAGAAAGTCCAGGGCCTGGTCAGCCGCCTGCGCGGCGCTCACGGTCAACGCTTCTCCCAAACCAAAATCCTCGCCGCGCACACACAGCACAAAGGCCGGCGGCGGCTGCCCCCCTTCGGTCTGGCAATAGACCTGCAATACCGCCTCGGGCGACAGGGCGTGGGTGGTGTGGGCGATGGCGGTCGACGGGGCAATCTGGCGAAAAATGAACGGGGCCGGGGTGTTCTGCCCAGCATCGATGAATACCACCAGCTGTCGGCCGACCAGATCAAGCGCATGTTCAATCTGCAGCTGAAAATCCTCAATCAACTCGAAGCCGGCCGTCAGCCCGGCATTTTCCAGCCATTCTGCCAGTCGACCGCACAACAGCGGCCCCAGTGCATCGTCCCCCCGACTCGGGTTGCCAATGGCCAGGATGAGCACCGCGGCGCTCATGAGCGACTTAAGGCGTGCACAGGCTGCCCGGCAGCATCCAGCAATTCGACCGTCAGCGGCATCTGGCCCAGCGCATGGGTGGCACACGATAAACAGGGATCGAAGGCGCGAATCGCCACCTCGATGTGATTGAGCAAACCTTCGGTGATTTCCCGACCGTGCAGGTAACGCCGGGCAACGTGGCGAATCGCCTCGTTCATCGCCTGATTGTTGTTGGTGGTCGATACGATCAGGTTGGCCATCGTCACCATGTCGTTTTCATCAACCTGATAATGATGGAACAGCGTACCGCGTGGCGCCTCGATCACGCCGACGCCTTCCATCTGGCGCGCCCCTGTGACCATGCGGTCATCCAGCAACAGATCATCGTCGTGCAGCAATTCCTTGATGACCTCGGCGGCATGCAACATTTCGATCATTCGCGTCCAGTGATAGGCGAGCGGCGCATGCATCGGCGAACCACCGGCGTAATCGACGAAGTCACGACGCTCATGCTCGGCGAACGGGGTCGATATCTGGTCACAGTTCTGCACTCGTGCCAGCGGGCCGACCTTGTACCAGCCATGCTCCTTCCCCAGGGCCTTGAAAAACGGGAATTTCATGTAACTCCATGGCCGCACCTCTTCTTCAATCACCTGCTGGTATTTCTGGTCATCGAGCTTGTCGAAAATCAGCGCACCGTTATCGTCGCGCGCCCGCAGGGTGCCGTTGTAGAAATCTAGATCGCCACCATGCCCCACCAGCGACATGAAGTTGGAACGAAAAATACCGAAGCTGTTGTAGAGGCCAGGGTCCTGCGTATGAACCTTTTGGATCAAGTGCACCGCTTCGCGCGACCACTGCACGATCTGATAAATATCCTTGAGCAGTTCATCGCGCTCGGCCACCGTCAGCGACTTGTTAACCCCTCCCGGCACAGCGCCAGTGCCATGCACCCGCTTTCCTGCCGTGACGCGAATCACCTCCTGGCCAAACTTGCGCAGCAAGACGCCACGCCGCGCCGTTTCCGGATGGGCTTGCGCCACCCCGACAATGTTGCGCTGGGTGACATCGCTATCGAAACCAAACAACAGATCGGGCGAACAGAGGTGGAAAAAATGCAGGGCGTGCGATTGCAGCATCTGGCCGTAATGCATCAGGCGACGCAATTTTTCTGCGGTCGGCGTCAATTTTCTGGCACCGACGATGATGTCCAGCGCCTTTGAAGCGGCCAGATGGTGCGATACCGGGCAAATGCCGCACAAACGCTGCACCATGACGGGCACTTCCCAATACGGCCGGCCCTGGATGAATTTCTCAAAGCCGCGAAACTCGACAATATGCAGGCGCACCTGATGCACCTTGTTTTGCTCGTCAAGCAGGAGGGTCACCTTGCCATGCCCCTCGACCCGCGACACCGGGTCAATGGCCACACGGCGCAGCTTTTCCGGATTTTGGGCGGTTTCCAGTTGGTAGGTCATCGTGCCTCCCTCTCAGTCATAGTGCATCAGGCCGTGACCCAGGGTGGGCTCCCGGCCAGCCAGCAGGTCAGTCAGCACCTTCCAGATCGCATCACCCGAGGGCGGGCAACCAGGAATGAAGTAGTCGATCTTCACCACTTCGTGAATCGGGTGCACCTGGTTGAGCGGCAGCGGCAACTCCGGATCGTTCGGAATCATGCCGTTATGCAGTCCCGGACTGGTGTGATAGACCTCTTCCAGAATGGTGGTCAGCGGCAAATGGTTGCGCTGGGCCGGCAGGCCACCATTGATCGCACAGGCGCCGATGGCTATCAGAATCGTGCAATTAGCCCGGAATTCGCGTAGCACATGGACGTTTTCGGCATTGCACAAGCCACCCTCGATCAGACCGATATCGGTCCCCGGCGACACCGTCTTGATATCGGTCAGCGGCGAACGATCAAATTCGATGTGTTCGAGCAGCGTAAACAAACGCTCGTCAATATCGAGAAAGGACATGTGGCAACCAAAACAACCCGCCAGCGAGGTGGTGGCGACGCGCAGCTTTCTTTTCTCCGTCATGACGCCTCCTCCTCTGCCCGCACCGTGGTCGCTGCACCTATCGCTACCTTGTCGTAGGGTCGTTCCCCAATAGGCACGGCAAAGCCCTGTCGCTTGGGCAGAATGACACCGACCGGACAAACGGCTGCCGCCTTGTCAGTCGCGGCAAAATCGGTATCGGCCAGCCGACCGCTGCGGGCATTGACGATCAAATGGGTCTTGATGCCACGACCGGACAGCGCAAAGACGTTCTTGCCATCGACATCGCGACTGGCCCGCACGCACAGCGAACACAGGATGCAGCGATTGAAATCAAGCAAAAATTCGGGATGCGAGGCGTCGACCGCGCGATTAGGGAAAAAATGATCGTAATGTGGACTCATCATGCCCAGGTGGTAAGCCGTGGCCTGCAACTGGCAATGACCGCTCTTCTCGCACGATGGGCAAAAATGATTGCCTTCGACAAACAACATCTGGGTCAGCGCCCGCCGCTCTGCGTTGATCTCCTCGCAATTGCTCTCCACCTTCATGCCCAGCGCGGCGCGCATGGTGCAGGCGGCCGTCTGTCGGCCATTGACCTTCACAGTGCACAATTTGCACGAACCATGCGGCTTGAATTCCGGGTGGTAACACAGGTGTGGAATATAAACCCCGGCCGTGGTCGCTGCTTGCAGAATGGTCTGGCCCTCGGCAAAAGAAATCGCCTGGCCGTCGAGTTCAAAAGTTGGGTTCATACAGCACCTCCCTGTTCGGACTGCAGGTGGGCGGCAGCATCGTCGCGGCCAGTCATCTGGCGGGCTTGCGACAAAGCCTGATCAAGATCGAAGGCCGGGGTGAAATCGCGCTGCATCATGCGCGCCTCGTAGGCAGGCCGGAACTTGGCGATGGTATCGAGCACCGGATTGCAGGCCGTGTGGCCCAGCCCGCAGTGACTCATCGACTGCAGCAACTGATTGAGTTTTTCAATCTCGGCAAAATCGTAGGGCGACCCGCACCCCCGGGCCAGCTTGTCCATCAGATTTTTGAGCAATGACGTTCCAACCCGGCAGGGCGTACAAAAACCGCAGCTTTCATGCTGGAAGAAATGGACGTAATTACGCGCCACTTCGAACATGTCACGCGTCGAATCAAAAATGGTGAAGGCACCAGCCGTCGGAATATCCTCGAAGGCGATAACGCGGTCAAACTCATCCGGTGCCACACAGATGCCGGAGGGACCGCTGACCTGGACGGCCTGCACCTTGGTCGTACCACACGCATCAAGTACCTGGCGAATGCTGACCCCGAACGGATATTCGTAAATCCCTGGCCGCGCGCAATCGCCCGCCACCGACAACAACTTGCTGCCCGCCGAATGGCGGGTACCGATGGCGGCATACCAGTCGCCCCCATGCAGCGCAATCAGGGCCGCAGCGGCAAAGGTTTCGACGTTATTAACGATGGTCGGCTGGTCAAGATAACCATTGGTGACCGGAAAAGGCGGCCGATTGCGCGGAGTACCGCGTTTGCCTTCCAGCGATTCGATCAAGGCCGACTCTTCACCGCAGACATAGGCACCGGCGCCGAGATGAATCTCGATATCGAAATCGGCACCTAGGATGCCGAGAATATCCCGGCCGAGCAGTTTGTCCTGCCGGCGACGGGCCAGGACTGTCTCCAGTTGAGGCCGCAGATAGGCATATTCGCCACGCAAATAGACAAACCCGCGGGTCGCCCCAACCGCGTAAGCGGCCACCGTCATGCCCTCGAAAACCAGATCAGCCTGGCGAGTCAGCAGGACGCGATCCTTGAACGTGCCCGGCTCACCCTCGTCGGCATTGCAGACGACGATACGTTGTTGCCCGGCGGGCAAGGGCGCATTGCGGCAGGCCTCCCATTTCAGGCCGGTGGTAAAGCCGGCGCCACCGCGACCCCGCAGGTTGGCCCGCTTGATTTCATCGAGCATCGCGGCCGGGCCGCCGAGACCGGCTGGCAAGCCCTCGCGCCAGGAACGCGTGTTGGATGCCATCATCCCCTCACCTGCCGCATGCGCCCGCTGGCGAGCGGCCTGCAACGCCGCACCCGGTTGAAAATCGGCAGCGAGCAGAATGTCAGCCCGCTGCACATTGTCATCGATGATGAAAAATTCGTCAGGCCAGGCGTCGACCGCGACCTCGCTACGGACCAGTTCGGCAATCTGGTCAATGCGTTCTGCGGTCAACCGGCCCATCGCCCGATTATTCACCAGCAGCGCCGGGCCCTGGTCGCACAAACCGGTGCAGGAGGTTGTATCAATGCTGACCAGACCCTCCTCCGAAGTCTTGCCTTGCTCGACCCACAAGCTGTTGCACAGACGCGCCATCAAGGCTGTGCTACCCAGCATGCGGTCGGTGATGTTGTCAGAAAACAGGATGCGATACCGCCCGCGCGGCTGCAGGGAAAGAAAGGAATAAAAACCGGCCACCCCTTCGATTTTGGTCCGCGGCACCGCCAACTCGGCAGACAAGACGTCGACAGCGACCGGTGAAATCCAGCCAGCCAACGACTGAATATCGCGCAAAATCTGCAGCATACGGCTGGCGTCACCCCCATGCTGCGCCACGATCCCGGCGACCAAAGGCCGCAGCGCGGCTTCTGACGGTTCCAGACAGTGCATTCCAGGCTCCTGTTTTGGCAATGACAGTTCAAAGCCTAGCACTATTGAATGTTACTTTTTTGTGCAGGATCAATTGCCGACGATTTGACCCCTGTCAACAAAGCGCAATGCTGCTGTGCAACAATCAGCACTGCTTGACCCCATCAAATAACAGCCCGTGACGGGCGCGGCTAGTGACTGGCAACTACAGGCACAGGCCGCCATATTTACAAGGATGAATCGCATGACTACCTCCAACGAAAACGCATTACTCCCGCTCGCTGGCAAAAAAGGCCTGGTCACTGGCATCGCCAACGACAAATCGATCGCTTTTGCCGTCGCCAAGGCCATTCGCGCTCTAGGCGGTGAAATCGCCATCACCTACCAGAACGACAAGACCGCCAAATATACCCAGCCGTTGGCCGAGGCACTGGAAGCCAAGCTTTTTCTGAAGCTCGATGTTGCCGAAGAAGGTAGTCTGGAAAACGTCATCGCCCAGTGCGGTGAAACTTTCGGCGAGATCGATTTCGCCATCCATTCGATGGCCTTCTGCAATGCCGACGACCTGCACGGCCGCGTCATCGACGCCACTGAAGCCGGTTTCGATTCGGCGATGAATGTTTCCTGCCACAGCTTCCTGCGCATGGCCAAGGCCCTGGAGCCGCTGATGGCGCACGGCGGTTCGCTGATCACCATGTCCTACCTCGGTGCCGAGCGTGTCGTCCGCAACTACGGCGTCATGGGCATCATCAAGGCCGCGCTGGAATCGGCGGTCCGTTACATGGCTTATGACCTCGGCCCCAAAGGAATCCGCGTTTTTGCGGTCTCCCCCGGCCCGATCATGACTCGCGCCGCCTCAGGCATTGCCAACTTCAACAACCTGCTGGAAGCTGATGCCGTCAAGGCGCCGCTGGGCCGGACGGTAACCATTGAGGAAGTGGGTGCATTGACCGCCTTCCTGTGCACCTCGGGCTCGTCTGGCATGACCGGCCAGACCGTCTACGTCGACGCCGGCGCCCACATCGTCGCCTGACCAGTACGCAGCGGGACGGGCCAGGATGGCCGTCCTGCGGTATGCTGGCTGCTTGATGACACGCGACGGAGGGACTATGACCGAAGCTCTTCAAGGCCTGATTACTGACAGCATCCCCGATCATCCCCTATTGCAGGGTAGACGCGAAATTGGTCGCGGTGAAAGCACCATCGTGGTCGAGGCGGATACCGTCGGCGGCAAGGAAAGGGTCTTCAAGATTCTTTCCTCGCCGACCGACTACGCTTATTACACCGCACCCGACCGACCGACCGGCCACCATTTCCCCATTGTCTACGCCGACCACGGTCAGGCTGGACGATCAAGCCGTGGTTTTCCCTTTCATATCGTCGAGGTCGAGCGGCTTTATCCGCTGCCCGGCTCGGGCGATACCGCCGAAGTCGCGACCAAGATCTCAACGGCCTATTTCGATGCCTGCATGATGTGGCGCAACCTGGCCCAGGACATGGGACGAATTGCCCTGCACCACCTGGCGGTCACCCCGATGGGCTGGGCGGACACCGTGCAGGAATCACTGAAAGCGCTGGAATGCTTTTCCGATGAATACGGCGCCCTGCCTGACCTGATCAAGGCGGATAACCTGATGATGCGCAAGGACGGCACGCTGGTTTTTTCCGATCCAGTGTTCATGGAATGAAAAATCTCCTCTGCAAGGTGTTGACCGCAACATGAGCATCAATAAAGTTTTTTTTACTTCGCGCAAATTGGCCGAGTCGCTGGAAGGCAATCCGTATATGGCGGTCATTTCCATTACCGACCCGACAACACCGGAAGCCCGCCTTGACCCCCTGTTCCGCCATGTCCTGCGCTTGTCGTTTTTCGATGCCCTTCCGGCCGATGAATACCAGCCGCCCTTACCGGGTCTGTTCGACCGCAAGCTGGCGCGACAAATCAGCGACTTCGTTCAGGAAATTCATCAGGCGCCCTTTCAGATGTCGATGATGGTCCATTGCGAATACGGCATCAGCCGCTCGGCAGCAGTCGCCCTCTTTGTCGCCAGCTTTGCCGATGCCCCGCTGGAAGCGCAGGAATTCACCTACGAAGCTAATCCCTGGGTGGTCGATACGCTGCAAGCCCTCCACCCCCAGTTGAACATCGATATTCCCTCACCCGATGGCGCCTGCGACCGTCGCACCGCCCTACGCGCCTGATCAAGCCCATACCGCCATGGACATACCGCTCTCCAGCCGCCGCCTAGTCAACACCACCTACGGCGAAATATCTCTCGGCGACACCGCCAGTCTGACCCGCATCCTGATGCCGGAAGATGTCAAATTGTTTGCCATCCTGACCGGCGACATGAATCCGGCCACGGCCACCACGCAGTATTCGGAAAGTGGCATGCTGCGGGAGGTGATCGCGCATGGCATGTGGAGCGGCTCCCTGATCTCAACCGTGCTCGGCACCCAGTTTCCCGGACCGGGCACCATCCTGATCGATCAATCGCTGCATTTTGCACGCCCCGTGACGATCGGCGACTCGATCACCATCACAGTTACCGTCAAACAGAAATTCGACCATAACAAGCATGTGCTGCTCGATTGCGTGTGTACCAACCAGGAAGGCATGCAGGTCGTATACGGTACAGCCGAGGTGCTGGCGCCCAGCGAAAAAATCGAACAGATCCGCGAAGCTTATCTGCCGGAAATCCACATCGACGACAAACATGCCCGCTACATCCACCTGCTCGACCGGGTCAAGGGACTGGAGCCCATTCCTACGGCGGTGGCCCATCCCTGCGACGAAGAATCGTTAAAAGGGCCGGTCATGGCCTACCAGGCCGGCATCATCGAACCCATTCTGGTCGGCCCGGAAAACAAGATCCGTGCCGTGGCCGAGGAATTCGGCATCGACCTGACCGGCATCCGCATCGTCCATGCCGCGCACAGCCATGATTCGGCGGCCATGGCGGTTTCGCTGGTCAAGACCGGCGATGCCGAAGCCCTGATGAAAGGCAGTCTGCATACCGACGAACTGATGGCCGAAGTCGTCGCCCGTGCCAACGGCCTGCGCACCAGCCGGCGGATCAGCCATGTCTTCATGATGGACGTGCCCACTTACCATCGGCCACTGCTGATCACCGATGCCGCAATCAACATCGCGCCCACGCTGGAAGAAAAGGCCGACATCATCCGCAATGCCATCGATCTGGCTCACATCATTGGCATCCCGGAACCCAAGGTGGCGATCCTGTCGGCCGTCGAGACGGTCAATCCGAAAATCCAGTCCACGCTGGATGCTGCCGCGCTGTGCAAGATGGCTGATCGAGGTCAGATCCGGGGAGGCATCCTGGACGGCCCGCTGGCCTTCGACAATGCGGTCTCCATCGTCGCCGCCAAGACCAAGGGCATCAAGTCTGCGGTCGCTGGCCATGCTGAAATCCTGGTTGTCCCTGACCTCGAATCCGGCAACATGGTGGCCAAGCAGCTCGAATACCTGGCCAACGCCCTGACCGCTGGCATCGTCCTCGGCACCAAGGTGCCCATCGTCCTGACCAGCCGCGCCGATACCGCTGAAACCCGCACCGCCTCCTGCGTGATCGCCGCGCTGGTCGCTCACGCCAACCGCAAGAACGGAACCACCTGACCATGAATCAAGGCATTTTGACGATCAACGCCGGATCGTCCTCGATCAAATTCGCCCTTTTCCCGCTCACCCAGCCGCTTTCGACCGAAGCCGAAGTCTCCGGCCAGATCGATGGCATCGGCACCGATGCCACCCGCCTGATCGCCAAGAACCGCGCCGGTGAACGCATCACCGACCAACTGATCGCCGGCGAGGCAGTCAGTCATGCCGTCGCCCTCGATGCCATGCTGCAGTGGTTTCTTGCCACCTACACCGACTGGCAGATTGTGGCCGTCGGCCATCGTGTCGTCCATGGTGGCGAGCGCTACTCGCAACCCATCGTCGTCGATGCCACGGTGCTAGACCACTTGGCCAGCTTCATCCCGCTAGCCCCTCTGCACGAGCCGCACAACGTCGCTGGCATCCAGGCCCTGCAGGCCTTGCTGCCCGATGTGCCGCAGATCGCCTGCTTCGACACCGCCTTCCATCGCAGCCAGCCCGACGTCGCCCAGCTTTTTGCCCTGCCACGGGCGTTGACCGCGGAAGGTATCAAACGCTACGGCTTTCACGGCTTGTCGTACGAATACATTGCCCACAGCTTGCCACAGCATTCGCACCGTGCCGACGGCCGGGTCATCGTCGCCCACCTCGGCAATGGCGCCAGCATGGCAGCCATGGTCAATCGCAAGTGCGTCGGCACGACCCTGGGATTTTCAACCATTGACGGCCTGATGATGGGCACCCGTTGCGGCAACCTTGACCCCGGGGTGATCCTGCACCTGATGGAGACCAAGGGACTGACGGTCAAGGATATGACCCGGATTCTGTACAAGGAATCCGGCCTGCTCGGCGTCTCCGGACTCAGCCAGGACATGCGCACCCTGCTGGCCAGCGACAAGCCTGAAGCCCAGGAAGCGGTCGACCTGTTCTGCTACCGAATTTCCCGCGAATTGGGTTCGCTGGCCGCAGCGGCCGGTGGGGTCGATGCCGTGGTGTTTACCGGGGGCATTGGCGAACACGCCGCTGAAGTCCGTCGCCGGGTCTGCCTGCGCGCGGCCTGGTTAGGCATACACCTCGATCCGGAAGCCAATGCACGCCACGATATCGTGATCAGTGCAGAGCACAGCAGCGTCGACGTTCTGGTCATTCCGACCAATGAAGAGTGGATGATGGCGCAGCACGCCCAAACCCTGCTCGCCCTCTAAAAAATATTTTCCTGCCGGGCCCCGATGCCGAAAGGCCTCGGGGCCTTGTTTTTGCGCGTTTTTCAGACCATGCCAAAAAGGTCAGCCACGAATTCACAAAACACTGCATCTAGTCAACAGGTTTCAATAAACCACTATATGTAGTAGATTACGACCCATTCAAAACGACCAACCCGATCACCGGAACCCTCCAGGAGGAGCCAGATATGAGCAGAAACGCCGAGCAACTGTCGCTGACCGACATCCCCGCCCCGCCGCAATTCGCGCCGCTGCCAGAACAGGAAATCTCCAGCGAAGTGCTCATCGAAAAATACGCTAAAGGCAAGGAAACGAACGTGCATGACGTGCGTCGCCGTGTCGCCTATGCCCTCGGCCAGGTTGAACAGGAAACTGACCGCGCCCATTGGGAAGCGAAATTCCTGTGGGCCCAGGAGAACGGTTTCATCCCGGCTGGTCGCATCAACTCCGCCGCCGGCACCGACCTGCAGGCCACGCTGATCAACTGCTTCGTCCAACCCGTTGGCGACTCCATCGTCGAGAACACGGACGGCAAACCTGGCATTTACACCGCGCTCGCTCAGGCGGCCGAAACCATGCGTCGCGGCGGTGGCGTTGGCTACGACTTTTCCTCCATCCGGCCACAAGGCGCCCGCGTCAAGGGCACGCAGTCGCGCGCCTCAGGTCCGGTGTCGTACATGCGCGTCTTTGACCGCTCGTGCGAAACCGTCGAATCGGCCGGTGCCCGTCGGGGTGCACAGATGGGCGTGCTGCGCTGCGACCATCCGGATATTGAGGAATTCATCCACGCCAAGGACAAGGGCGACCTGACCAACTTCAATATCTCGATCGGCGTCACCGATGCCTTCATGGAAGCGGTCGACTGCGATGGTGACGTTGAATTGACCCACCGCGCCGAACCAAACAGTGACATGCGCAGTAGCGGTGCCTACCAGCGTGATGACGGTATCTGGGTTTATCGCAAGGTCCGCGCCCGCGACCTGTGGGATCAGGTCATGAAGTCGACCTACGACCACGCCGAACCAGGCATTCTTTTCCTCGACCGCATGAACAAGGACAACAACCTCAATTACTGCGAAGTGATTGAGGCCACCAACCCCTGTGCCGAACAACCGCTGCCACCCTACGGCTGCTGCTGCCTGGGCTCGATCAATCTGACCCTGTTCGTCCAACACGCTTTCTCCGACAAGGCCGAATTTAATTTCGATGCGTTCGGCGAAGTCGTCCGCGTGTCGACCCGCATGCTCGACAATGTCCTCGATGCCACCCACTGGCCACTTGAACGTCAGGCTCAGGAAGCTGCCAACAAGCGTCGCGTCGGTCTCGGCTTCACCGGCCTGGGCGATGCCCTGGCCATGCTGCGCCTGCGCTACGACAAACCGGAAGCCCGCGCCATGGCCGCTCGTATCAGCGAGTTTATGCGCGACACCGCCTACCTGTACTCGGTTAGCCTGGCCAAGGAGCGTGGCGCCTTCCCGCTGTTCAACGCCGAACTGTACCTGTCTGGTGGCAATTTCGCCTCGCGCCTGCCTGCTGACGTCAAGGCCGAAATCCGCAAGCATGGCCTGCGCAACTCGCACCTGCTATCCATCGCACCGACCGGCACGATCTCGCTGGCCTTTGCCGACAATGCCTCGAATGGCATCGAGCCCCCCTTCTCCTGGACCTACAACCGCAAAAAGCGCATGCCTGATGGCACGATCAAGGAATACTCGGTCGAAGACTACGCCTGGCGTTTGTACAAGCATCAAGGGGGTGATATCAGCAAACTGCCCGCCTATTTCGTCACCGCGCTGGAAATTTCCGCTAAGGCTCATGCCGACATGGTCGCCGCAGTCGCGCCCTACATCGACACCTCAATCTCGAAGACGGTCAACGTCCCTGGTGATTACCCCTATGAAGATTTCCAGGACCTCTACATGCAGGCCTGGAAAGCTGGCCTGAAAGGTCTCGCCACCTACCGTCCGAACAGCATCCTCGGTTCTGTGCTATCGGTCGAACCGACCAAGGATGAGGCGGGCACGGTCGACGCCAAATCACCGCAAGATTTCGTCACGGATGCCAACCGCCGCCTGTCGATCAAGAACTTGCCGGCCCCGGTGCTCTCCAGCCTGCGCTGGCCGGGCCGCCCAAGCCTGCCGGAAGGCAACCTGTGCTGGACCTACATGGTCGACTCGCCGATCGGCAAGTTCGCCCTGTTCGTTGGTCACGTTGAACCGGAAGGCCGCGCCTGGCCATTTGAAGTATGGGCCAATGGTCCGGCTGAACCACGGGGGCTGGGTGCCGTCGCCAAAACCTTGTCCATGGACATGCGCGCCAACGACCACGGTTGGCTGGCCATGAAGCTTGATGCCCTGGCCAAGACACCCGGTGACGCCTTCGAAATGCAAATGCCACCGCACGGTGAACGCAAGCGCATGCCATCCGTCGTCTCGGCCATGGCGCAAGTCATCCGCTGGCGAGTTGAACAACTGGGTGCCCTCGAACAGGAATGCGCCACCCCGGTCAAGGACGCCCTGTTCAGCGCCAAGGAACCGAAAACCGGCACTGACGGCACGCTGTCCTGGACGGTCGACGTGAACAACCCCTCGACGGGTGAAGATTTCGTGCTCGGCCTCAAGGAAATCACCTTGCCGGATGGTGTCACTCGCCCCTACTCGATGTGGCTGTCCGGCAACTACCCGCGCGCGCTAGATGGTCTCTCCAAGTTGCTGTCGCTCGACATGCGCGTCATTGACCCGGCCTGGATCGGCATGAAACTGCGCAAACTGCTTGATTACTCCGAGCCGCTGGGGGATTTCATGGCTTTCGTTCCAGGATCACGCAAACAACAGACCTTCCCTTCGACCGTCGCCTATATCGCGCAACTGATCATCCACCGTTACGCCATGCTCGGCATCCTTGATGAAGAAGGTTTCCCGCTGCAGCAAATGGGCATCCTCGAAGCCCCGGAAGACACCACCAGCAACAAGGTGCTGCCGACCCAGGGCAAGTTGTGCGGCGAGTGTGGCAACCACACTATGATCCGCAAAGATGGCTGTGATTTCTGTACCGCCTGCGGCGCGGTCGGCACCTGCGGTTAGTGTTATCACGACAAGGGATTTTTCTGTGTGTGGGAACCCCCAATGTTTGCAATTGGGACCACATAGTCTGCAATTCTTGCCCCTATAGTTTGCAACTGTAGGGGTTTAGAAACCTCTTTATTGAGGCGCATAAAATAAGGCGCATATTGAGTGATCAATATGCGCCTTTTCATTTAAACAAGGCTCGCTTACAAACGATTGAGCCCTATCCCCGCACCTTTCATCGATAGAAACAATCAAATCACGAAAACGTTCGTGAATCTCAATATTGCGGAATATTGAACAATGCAACCAAGCATATTTTTGATTAAATCATCGAGGAACAAAAATGAACGGAATTCACAAATACCTGATGGCGGTAGCTACCCAATCAATTCGCCAAGCGGCAGGCAAACTTATCGCAAAAAGCGAGCTCGACCCAGTTGAGATTGCTTCTAGCCTAAGCGAACTATTAACCGAAATGGAAAGGATAGAAGAAAGTCCAATGCTCAAATCTACGTGCGAAGTTGATTACAAAGGTGGATGGGAAAACACACGACCAACCTTAACTGACACCGGCATCAATCCTATTTTTATCAAGCCAGCCAAGAATAATAGCGCGTAACTCCGGACAGGTACCAACAGGAAGGTTTACGTTATTACTAGTGTTATTATCATCCTTGATACCAACCACGGTTAACGTAAGCTCTTCCTTATCTCCAGAACCTGAAAAATAAAAATCAGCAACGAAATCAAGATTAATATAACGATTTTCAAATTTCAATATATTAGCCACAACATCAAACCTCGCAAAATAATTAATAAATGTTCCCAAACAGCTCCGACTTACCTCTAGGCAAAACCAATCCTACTGCGACAACTTGATCTGATTATTAACTTTATTATTTATCAACAATCCTTTAGCCCAGTGGCGACGTAGAATTTCACCAAACTCCATAGGAATGGTTGTTCCCTCAAGTTCATCCCAATCAAGCGACCTCAGAATAGATTTGGTTATCTCTACCCCATATTGATATAACTTGACCGACTGGACCAGTTCTGCCTCACGCACCATTGCAAGTCCAGCGAGGAGATCATCACCAGTACGTGAAGCAAGCATATGGCGCAATACAGGTTCGATATCTAGAAGCTCATGCCGCCAGAAGACCTCGCTTGCCAGTTCAGGGGGGAGAATGAAGAAATTCCGAATTTTCATGGGCAACCCTTCATAGATTCGCCGAATCTCACTCATCTCCATCGGAGCCTCGTCGGCTAAACGCCATAGCGGCGAAAACAGCCACTTTTCCGTACCCGGGTAACGCGCCTCTACTCGCTCAACCAACTTTGGCCGGCCATCACCTTGGAATCGGCTACGAGGAACGACCTCTCCTCGCTTGTATTTATTCCAAATACAGGAGCGCGGCGCCTGGGCACTCCCTTCTTCCCGAAACTCCTTCTCCAGTTCCCCCACCGTCAGTCCGCTCGCCTGCGACACGGCATAAAACCAACTCCGGACCCGCATCGACCGGATTTTTGGATTCTCCACATAGCGCCAGGGTTGCTTGGTCATCATTCTGATAGGAAATCGACTCCGAATATAGTCTGAATTTTCCTTTTATATTAGTTAGTTATCTTGAAATTAGTCAAATTTCTTTCTAGATTTTGACAATGACTAGAAAAGCCAAAGCCTTCCGGGAGAATCGTTTTTAGTCCCGCCATTCTGGTGAGACAGGGATGGCCACCCATTAGGCCAAATCAGAAGGAGAAAGACAGAGACAGGACGCAATGACAGGGGGCCCTTTCGTGGGCCAAAAGCGACAACGGCCCAAGCTCTCCCGAGCCGAGGGTGTAAGAATTTTTGTGTAAACGGTTATTTGGCAGGAGACTGCCGCGCCCCAAGGAGCAAAGATGACCGTAGTGTCAACGGCGATTTAAAACTGACACAGATTTCCTTCGATCAGCGATTTAAAACTGATACACCCCCAAGTTCTGACTGTGCGCGGCATAGGTGTCTTGGAG
>Ga0209066_10000196_pt1 | contig 92922 bp, 71 predicted proteins | sample All_14_2_FD_187198 | JGI IMG/M metagenome (GOLD analysis project Ga0209066, IMG submission 187198) | Freshwater microbial communities in response to fracking from Pennsylvania, USA - Allegheny Zone_MetaG_DW_15 (SPAdes) (version 2) ...
GCGAACCATCATCGCGGATAAGTATTTGTGTCATCGGTTATCTCTGCTATCAAAAAAGTCTCTCACCAAGGAATCATATGCTAACACTCAAAACCCAAAAAACCCCCGTGGTCATGCAGATCATACCTGAATTAGGCCCCGGCGGGGCCGAGCAGGGATGTATCGATGTGGCGGCGGCGCTGGTGGCTTCGGGCGCAAGATCGTTAGTTGTATCGGCTGGCGGGCAGCGTGTTGGCGAGATTATCAGGGCCAAGGCCGAATTCATCCCCATGCCTGTGCAGTCCAAAAACCCGTGGGACATGTATTCCAATATCGGGCGTATCAGACGCCTCATCAATGCGTGGAATGTCGATATTGTTCATGTACGCAGCCGTGCGCCTGCATGGTCAGCTTACTATGCCTGTAAGGGTACGGCGGCGCGTTTCATGACGACCGTGCATGCGCCCTATAACATGGGCAACAAATTCAAAAATTATTACAATAGCGTGATGATGAAGGGCGAGCGTGTTATCTCTATTTCAGGCCACGTCACCAAGTATATTACCGATAATTACGAGATTGACCCAAACCGCATCCGTCTCATTCATCGCGGTATCGCGATGGACCGTTTCCACCCGCATATGGTGGGGATGCAGCGTATGGCGACTTTGCTGCGCGACTGGCGCATTGAAGACGGTGCCCCGATTATCATGATGCCGGGCCGCATCACGCGCTGGAAAGGGCACCATGTGCTTTTGGAAGCCATGGCGCAACTGGGCCGCCCTGATGTGTTTTGCGTGCTGCTGGGCTCCGACCAAGGGCGGCATGAATACCGCGCCGAGCTTGAAGCGCAAATCGAACGCCTGCGCCTGACAGGGCAAGTACGTATTATTGATAACTGCGCCGACATGCCGGCGGCCTACATGATTTCATCGGTGGTCGTCTCAGCTTCGACCGACCCAGAAGGTTTTGGCCGCGTACCTGTTGAAGCACAGGCCATGGGCCGCCCGATTGTGGCGACCGACCATGGCGGCGCGCAGGAAACCATTTTGCGTGGTGAAACCGGCTGGCTGGTACCACCTAATGATGCAGGGGCACTCGCCGAAGGTATCAGGCAGGCACTGGCCATGACGCCGCAGCAGCGTGCGGTGCTGGCCACCAAGTCGATGAACCATGTGGCGATGAATTTCACGCGTGAGAAAATGTGCAGTGAAACGCTGAACGTGTATGCCGAATTACTGGCCGAGAAATACGGGCATTAAAAAATATGCCAAATATTCTGGTCATCAAGCACGGGGCGTTTGGCGATTTTGTGCAGGCGCTTGGTTGTCTGCGCGCCATCCGCAAACATCACCCAAGTGACCGTATTACATTGATGACGACCGCGCCGTTTGAGGCGCTTGCGCGCGCGTCAGGCTATGTCGATGATGTGTATATCGATGTACGGCCAAAATGGTATAAAATTGGCGCGTGGGTCAAATTGCGTGGCTGGCTTAATGCCCAGAATTTTGCATTCGTGTACGACCTTCAAAATAGCAAACGGACTTCCGTGTATTTTGAACTATTTAGCCCCGTGCCTGATTGGAACGGGATTGTAAAAGCCGCATCGTACAGTGTGGAAGATGGCCCTGCGCGCAAAGCCAAGCATGTGTTTCAGGCGCTGGTTGACCAGTTGTCGGTTGCGAGCATTACGCCGATTACGCCGGATGATTTGTCATGGATCGAAGCGGATATATCGAGTTTTAATTTGCCAGCGCGCTATGTGCTGGTGGCGGCTGGCTGTTCGGCCAAGCACCCTGCCAAACGCTGGCCGGTTGATCGTTATGCGCAGTTATGCGTGCAGTTTGTCGCCAAAGGCATCACGCCTGTGTTGCTGGGTACAAACGATGAAGCTGATGTGAATACGGCGATCAAAGCCGTATGCCCTGAAGCGATTGACCTGACCGGTCATACGACGCTGTTCCAGATAGCCGTGATGGCGCGGGGTGCCGTGGCGGCCGTAGGCAACGACACGGGGCCGATACAGATGATAGGCCCGACAGGTTGCAAAACGCTGGGGCTTTACCCTGGCTTTTCAAACCCTGCGCGGCACGGCCCTTTGGGTGCGAACGTGACCACCATCCAGCGCCACACCATGGCCGATATTACTTTAGACCAGGTTTGGCACCAGGTTTCACGGGCCTGCGGGTTGGTTTAGGCGGGGCTGCTGCACGGCGTGCTGTATTGAGTGCACGCGCTGATGCAAAGCCAGCGGCCTGTGCCTGTTTTTTGCGTTCTTCTGCCTGTTCACGCATCAGGCGCATTTTCTCACGCATCGCGGCCATTTGTTTTTCAACCGTAATCGAGATGTCCTCGTAAGTGCCTTCGTTATCGAGCTCGATAAATTTTTGCGTTTGCGGGTTATAACCAACATAGCGACCAGCCGAGAGGATAATATTGGCCTCGGGTATAGCGCGGGAGGCATCGAGCGGTTTGGACGCATCGCCTGCCCAGTATGGTTTTTCATCGGATTCAAACCCGAAGGCATCGCTTTTTTCAAGTTTACGGGCACGGGCGCGGGCGTAAAACGCGCTGCGGTCAATTGCCAGCACCTCATACACAACTGCACCCTCGTAGGTTTTTGGTTCAATGATGCGTACGCGCTGGGCAATCCCGCCGCGGGCCCATTCGGCCTGCGAGCCCGGGGCTATGACGCGGATATAGCCTTCAGGCAATGTGTTATCGATTTTCTCGAGCTTTTCTTCAACTGCGGCAAGGCTCGCATCGAGCTTGTCGACACGTTTGATATCAAGCCCTTTTAATTTATCGAGGAACCATTCGGCAGTTTCGATCAGGTATTCGTTTTTCATTTTCTCGTGCGGGGTCATCGGCGTATCTTTTAAAGCATTGCTGCGCTTGATAATGCGGCCCAATACGCGTTTTAAACTGCGCGGGAAATGCTGGGTCAAACGTAACGAGCCAGCTGTACGGTCAAAGATTGCCATGTTGCCGCTATCGCGCGGTTTGCCCGACCTATCCATGAAACGGCACCTGTCGGAGATATAGCCTATATCGCTGCGGTCGATGTTGTGCAGGTCGCAGTAATCATCGATCAGGGCTTGTGCCAGCGTATCGCGCGCATCGCGCCCGAAACGGTGGGTCGGCATATGGACGATCATGCCGGTTGTATCGATTAGCATGCGGCGCTTGGGCCCGTAATCGACAAAACTGCCGTCGAAGTTTTCTGGATCTTTTTTGGCTAATTCTTCATCGTCCTGATAGCGGATGGTGCGCGTGCGCCAGTGGCCGTCTTCGGTTTTATAATTTTCGTTGAAGCTGTAGAGGCCGACATGGAGGCGGAAGCGGCATTCACCCACGAAAATGGGGTCTTGGCCCTCTTTGGCTTCTTCCGACAAAATCGCGTCCGATATCAGGCCGTCATTCGCGGCTGTCGCCATACCGAAGCGCACCAGTTTGTGCTTGGTCGTGTTCTCGCCGTTATATTCGTCAAGCTGGATGATGGGCTGGCCCCATTTGTCGTTGGTCCAGCGTTTGACGCGCCATTTCTTTTTCTGATGCCTGACAATCGCGCCTGGCGGGAATTCAAGAAACGCGTTGGTCGCCTGTGTGCTACCCAGGTTCTGGAAGTATTCCTTGCGGACGGGGTCCCAGCGGGAAATACGCCATGAAATACCACCCACGTTGCGCATGGAATGGAACATGTGCGGTGTGCTGCCGCGCGGTGGCACCAGCGTGCGGTAGTGCCATGGCCAGTTGGCGGGGTTTTCCTCAATGCGTTTCATGGCATCGCCGAAGCCTTGCGGCCAAATAATGCCAGAGCCCTTGTAGGTGATAGCAGGGGCTTGTTTAGGGCCGACAGCTTCCTGCACCTTGTGGCGTTCGCGGCGCAGACACATGCCCTGCGCCATCTGGATGAACTGGTTGCCTGGGTATAATGTTTGCGTGGGGATTTCGGATGTTAAATACCGTGTGACGTCATCGCCGTAATCTTCGAGCATGCGGTTATGGTCGGCAAAAATGAATAGGCCCGCCGTATGGCGGCCTACGCGGCCAATACGCTGCAAAGCGCTACCCGCATTGCCGGGCAGGCCGATATTGTAGGCGATATCGAAATCAAGATCGACGCCGACCTCAAGCGAAGATGTCGCGACCACGATTTTCTTTTTGCCGGAGCGGATAGATTGTTCAACCTCGCGTTGGAAGGCACCTGACATACCAGATTTGTAGGGTACGGCCATGTCGCCCAGTTCGTTTGCGATTTCCTCGACGCCGTAACGGCTGTCGCAGAAAATAAGAATTTTTTTATCAGGATGCTCTTGCGCCATGCGGGCAGCATTTGCCTTCACGGTGCCCGTGTGCCACGGCGTGACTGCTATCAGGCGCGGGTGGCGGCTTGCACCGTTATGTTCATCGCCGACTTCAACAAAGCTCTGGCCTGTCAGGCGTTTCATGAACGCAGGCGCATCGGCAATTGTCGCACTGGTCGCAATCATGCGGCCGTTTTTTTCGCGTTTGTATGCAGGGTTGAGCCATTGCTGCGCCATGTCGATACGGCGCATCAGGTACATCATGGATGTGCCGAAAGCGCCCGAATAAAGTTGTACTTCTTCCAGTATCTTCATCTGGATATTGCCAATGAAGCGGCCGATATCCGGGTTGTCGATATTGCTCATGAACCATGAGTGAAATGCATCGGGCGTTGTGATGATGATGCGGCCATCGCGCAGCAGGCCCGGGCGCTCACCAATATTGACCGAGCCGTCGATGGAAGCCACGGTGCTGGCAGGCAGGCCCTGATAGGCCAGCATTTCGCGCCATTTATACAACTGGTCGGCATTGAGGGCACGGGTGGGGTAGAACACGAGCACGCGCGCATGCGGGTCGCTTAAAATGGTTTGCAGCGCCTCGGTCATGAAGACGATGCTTTTTCCGGAACCTGTGCCCGTTGTTAGAATGGGGTTCTGCCCCGCTTCGATGATTTTATTGGCGACCGCATGGTGGGTACGCACGCCGTCTTTAAAACGCGGATCAGCGGCAATGAGCTTGCGGGCAGGACCAATGCGCAGGCGGGCGGGTACAGCTACGCGTTGTTCTTCCAAGGCGGGTAGGTAGGTTAAATGTGCGGCATCTTGATAGGCGAGGTAATTTTTAGCCAGCCCCAACAGCGTTGGGTCGTTACAGGCGGTGAAGGGCTGGTACATCCGTCGGTTCCTTTTTGAGGTTCCGACGGTTGTAGCAATGGCTTTATATTATGTCAAAAATTTTAGGGTTATCAGACCTTGGGGGCTGGCATCAGCACCATAACGGCCTGACGGCCCTCGGACTGGATGTCCTGTTCGACCTTGGCGATATCGGCCAAATCTTCTTTAGCGCGGCGCATGACCTTCAATGACAGGTCGAGATGGCTTTGTTCGCGGCCACGGAAACGCAGGGTGAATTTCACCTTGTCACCATCGGTCAGGAACTCGCGTGCCTGCTTCAGCTTGATCTGGTAATCGTGGTCGCCAATCGTGGGGCGGAGTTTCAGCTCCTTGATCTCGATGACTTTTTGTTTCTTGCGGGCTTCGTTGGCCTTTTTCTGCTGCTCGTATTTATACTTGCCGTAGTCGAGGATTTTGCAGACAGGCGGGATTGCGTTCGGTGAAACTTCAATCAGGTCTAGGCCAGCAGCCTGCGCCATTTTAATGCCCTCAAACGGGGTCATGACCCCAAGCATATCACCGGCTTCGTTGATAACACGGACTTCACGCGCGCGGATTTGTTCGTTTACGCGCGGCCCATCTTCGTTGAGTTGCGGGCGGCGTGGTGGCATTGGGGTCTTAGAAATGGGGCATTCTCCTGAATTTGTTTAAGGTATGACTGATTAATAGGGCGGTTTTGCTTGTGTGGCAAGGTCTTCGATGGCGGATGCCAATGGCATGACCGTTTGGTCTTGCGAGCCCAAGCGCCTTATGGCGACCGTTTTATCGGCCCCTTCACGGGCACCGACCACGAACATGACCGGCACTTTACCGACCGAATGCTCGCGCACTTTGTAATTAATCTTCTCGTTGCGGATATCCAGCTCGACGCGCAAACCTTTTGCGTGCAGGGCATCAAACACCTCGCGGGCATAACCATCGGCCTCGGACGTAATGGTTGCGACCACGCATTGTACAGGCGCCATCCATAGCGGCAATTTGCCTGCGTAATGTTCGATCATCACACCGATAAAGCGTTCCATCGAGCCGAATGCTGCGCGGTGCAGCATGACGGGGCGGTGTTTGCCGCCATCTTCGCCGATATAGCTGGCATCAAGGCGTTCGGGCAGCACGAAATCGAGCTGCAGGGTGCCCAATTGCCATGAACGGCCGATCGCGTCACGCAGGTGGAATTCGAGTTTGGGGCCGTAGAACGCGCCATCGCCAGGGGCTTCGGTGTATTCGAGGTTGGCGGCCTTCATGGCCTGACGCAGGCCGTTTTCGGCTTTGTCCCATGTTTCATCGGTGCCGGCACGGGCATCGGGGCGCAGGGCCAGACGCACACGCACATCGGTAAAGCCGACATCGGTATAGATGTTATTGAGAAACTGGCAGAAGGCGATGGCTTCCTGTTCGATCTGGTCTTCGCGGCAGAAAATATGCGCGTCATCCTGCGTCATTTGCCGGACCCGCATCAGGCCGTGGAGGGCGCCATGCGCTTCGTTGCGGTGGCAGCAGCCGAATTCGGCCATGCGGATGGGGAGGTCGCGGTACGATTTGATGCCCTGATTGAAGATCTGGATATGCGCGGGGCAGTTCATCGGTTTCAAGGCCATCAGGCGGCCTTTACCGCTGATGATGGGCTTGTTGTCATCCGTGCTTGGTACTTCGTCGGGTACAACGAACATGTTTTCGCGGTACTTGCCCCAGTGGCCCGATGCTTCCCACAATTTGTTGTCGAGTAGTTGCGGGGTCTTGACCTCGACATACCCGCCTTGGCGCAGACGGCGGCGCAGATATGATTCAAGGGCCAGCCAAATGGAATAGCCTTTGGGGTGCCAGAATACGCTGCCCTGTGCTTCATCCTGCATGTGGAACAAGTCCATCTCGCGGCCCAGTTTACGGTGGTCGCGTTTTTCGGCTTCTTCAATTTGCGTCAGGTAGTCTTGCAGTTCTTTGTCGTTGCGCCATGCGGTTGCGTAAATACGCGTCAGCATCGCGCGGTTGCTATCGCCGCGCCAGTAAGCGCCAGCCACCTTCATGAGTTTGAATGCGGTGCCGACCGATGCTGTTGTTGGCATATGCGGGCCACGGCACAGATCAAACCATTCGCCTTGGCGATAGATTTTGATTTCTTCCGTTTCGGGCAGGTCCTGTATCAGTTCGACCTTGTAATTTTCACCCTTGGCTTTGAAAAGTTCGATGGCTTTATTGCGGTCCCACACCTCGCGCGTGAATGCAGCACCTTTGGCGACAATCTCTTTCATTTTGGCTTCGATTTTCGCGAAGTCTTCGGGTGTGAAAGGTTCGTTGCGGGCGAAATCGTAGTAAAAGCCGTTTTCGATGGTCGGGCCAATGGTTACTTGCGTGCCGGGGAAAAGGCTTTGCACGGCTTCGGCAAGCACGTGCGCGGCATCGTGGCGGATGAGTTCAAGTGCTGCATCATCATCGCGGCGGATGATGGCGAGCTTCACGTCTTTGGTGATGGGGGTTGAAAGGTCAGCCAGTTCGCCATCAATTTTAATGGCGACGGCGGCCTTGGCCAGCGACTTCGCGATGGATTCAGCCACCTGAAAACCAGTCGTGCCAGATGTATAGGTGCGCTGTGCGCCATCGGGCAGGGTTACGGTTATGTTGGCGCCGGAATCGGCAAGTGCGGCATTCGACATTGTCAGCATCCTTGTTCAGATAACATGTTTTACCGTTGAAGGCGGCTTAAAACAAGGGGTGTGCTGGGAAATAGCGTGTACAGAAAATGCTATGGGCTCCCCGGTGTGGGGTTCTGTTCACGCTGGATGCGGCGGGTCTGCAGACCCGCTGTGCCGTTTTGATCAACATAGCTTGCAACTGCGGGTGCCGTATTGGCCAGCCATGTGGCGATTTCTAGCGGTTGTGCTTGGGGATCCATGGCTACGCGTGCGTAATGCCCGGTGCGGACTTCAAACCAGCCATAGTCATTTGGGTTTACGGTTGTTTGTTTGATATCGCAGCGTAAACCGCGGTTGCTGATAACAAAGAATTGTTCACGCAGGTGGCAGGTTGCGACTTCGCGGCCCTGACCGGTAACAGCGGGTACTATGGCTTCGGGTACTGGTCTTGCTTCTGGGCGGGTAACCACGACGGGGTCTGCTACCGGTTCGTCTAGCGTGGCTGCTGCACGTTCACGTTCAAGGCGCTGTTGTTCAAGGCGGGCCTGTTCGCGCAGGGCCGCTTCGGCTGCAAGGCGTGTTTGTTCAATGCGAGCCAGGCGCGCAGCTTCAGCACGCTGGCGCTGGGCGGCACGTAATTGTGCTTCGCGCACATGCTGCAGGCGTTCAAGGCGGGCGGTTTCTGCTACGCGGGCTTGTTCGGTGGCTTCGGCTTGCAGCTGTTCAGGCGTTTTGACGGCGGGAACAGGTGTCAGTGACTGCAAGCCAAAATACGGCGACAGACGCCATGCATCCGTGGGGTTTGTTTGGCCGGGCAGGCGCAGGTCAAAGCCGAAGCCATATTGTTGGCCCAGTAAGCGGTCGCGCTCAATTTCACTAGGCAGGCGGAAATCAAATGGGCGTGAGAAGTCGGTCCGTGGCCAGTAGGGGTTGGTCCAGCCATTTTCCGGTGTGGTAAAGCGCAGCGGTGCTTGAGCCTCTGCTAACGGTGCGTTGCGAATAACGGTATTTGATGTATCAACCGTTTCGACTTTCGGGTTGAAAAAGTTACGTGCTTCATCACGCAATTGTGGCGATACCGCCATAAGGCCTACAGCCAGCGCAAGTGCTGCTGCGGTTGCATTGAGCATGCCGCTCAAGAAACCAAGCGCGCGGGATTTTTTCTGTTTAACCGGGGCCCTTTTATCGCGCAGGAGGGCGGCTATGCGGGCTTTGCGTGCACGTTCTTCTGCTGATAACGGTGTATTTACATGCACCGGCTTTTCAGCATGGCTTTTGCCGATGACCGTCTGGACGGCTGCATCGGCCGCATCGTCTTCCCTAATATAAGGTGCCTGATGATAGGCTTTTTCAGCGCCGCCCGGCAGCTCAACGACCATATGGTCGTTGGCAGGCATGATGATAACGGAATCGGCTTTAACAGGTTGGATATTGGCCGAGCCGCGGCGCAGATTGGCAAAAGACCAAGGCTTTTTGGGTGCGGCGGCTTCAGGCTGGCCCAAGCCACGGTTACGCATCATGGCGGCTACGCGGGCTTTGCGGGCTTTTTCGGCTGCCAGTGTCGCTTCATCGATTTCGGCTTCAAAACCCCACGGCGCCCCATTAACGGCATAGGCGGCCGCCTGGTTCATCAAGGGGTGTATTCTGCCGTGTCTTTTCATTATATATAGCCTATCGTGCTTTTTTCTGGTGTTACCTTGTGTGGTACGCCCGTATTAGACGTAGATTATATATATCGAAAGTTTATTTATGGCAAATAAAAACTTTCAGCCTTCTTAACCGTAATCGTTAAGAAAGTATGAAGCGTTTTTTGTTGACATAATGTTAGGCCTTGAGGCATAGTCCACTCAACTTGAACGTGATTTATAAAAAAATGGAGATAAAAATGGCTAATAAAGGTGTGAACATGATTTTGAAATCCAGTGCCGCTGCCGCAATCGTTGGTTTGGGCCTTATGTTTGGTTCTGTTGCTCACGCGCAAAACCGCCCTACCGGTTGCTCCGGCGGTTCCTGCCCTACAGAAACAGGCACGGTTATCAACAATAACCCGACCAATACTGTTACCGGTACGAACACCAACACTGTTACCGGCACGAACACCAACACTGTTACCGGCACGAACACCAACACTGTTACCGGCGTGAATACGAACACTGTTACCGGTGGTAACGCGACCGCAACCGGTGGCAACGGTGGCACTGCAGCTGCTAACAACAACCTGACCATTCAAGACCGTCTGCAAGCTGGTGTGGCTGTTGCTCCGGGCCTTGCCAGTGGCCGTTGCACAAACAGCGTATCGCTGGGTGTTGGCTTTATTGGCGGTGCTCTTACAGGTGGCGTTGGCCGTTCGGATGCAGATTGCGAACGCCGCATTCTGCGTGGTCAAGTAATTATCGCTGCGCCTGATGCTGTTGCACGCGCTGCGGCATTTGCTGGCCAAGCACAAGACGATCCTTCGCTTGCAACTGGCGCACGCCAAGTTGTGGGTACCGGTTGCAACACCAACGATGCCAACGCGATGATTGCCGCTGCCTTTGGCGGTGCCGCTTGCGGTGCGCAAGCCGTTGTTCAGCAGCCACAAGTTGTCAACCAGCAGACTGTGACCGGCGTTGTTAAGCCGACCACGTCACGTCGTCGCCTGACACCTGCCGGCCAATAATATTGATTAATTCATAGGACGAATTTATAAACCGCCAGAGATGGCGGTTTATTTTTTAATAAAAAAAACTTTACAAATACCCACAGTTTACATATTATATGTTCATTCTAAAGGTTCAGCACAAAGAGGGTATGATGACGACGGCCAAAAAACTTGTAACCGACATCAAAAACAAGAAAAGCATCAAGGCACTTATGCGCACAGCTGCTATTGGCGGCTTGGGGCTGGCCTTGACCGGTTGTGCATCCACCCTGAGCAATAACGTCTGCAGTACCGGCTTCAATGCCCTTGTTATTGGCGTCCAGACAGTTGATCGTGACTGTATGACCCGCCAGGCACGCGCTGATTTGGCCCGCTTATCACCTGATGCGGTTGTTCGCGCTGCAGCAGCTACAGCTGTTGCATCCGAAGACCCTGCTTTGACCGCTGGCCTGCGCCGCGCTGCTGACGGTTCGGTTACGGCACCGCCGGTTTCCAACACGTGGGTTACGCGCCGTACGGCTGATGGCCAAATTATTGTTGTGCCGCCAACGCAGGCACGCCCTAATAACCCTTCTAACAATCCCTAAACAATGACGGCCACCAAAAAATATTCGCGCCGCTGGGTGCTGGGTGCCCTGATGGGAGTTGCTGCTGCTGCCGTAAGCGGCGCTGCATCATCAGCGATTGCACAGGATACGACTGCTGTTAGTGAGCGATTGCCCGCGTATCTGGTTCCTTATGAGGGGCGCGAACGTGTAGGTACCGTACTTATTAGCAACGAGCGTGGTTATTTGTACCGCGTGCTGGGCGATGTACAGCGCGACGGGCGCAATTATGCGATGGCATACCCTGTTGCCATTGGCGAAGATGGCCTTGCCATACCGCCGGGCACAAACCTGATCATCAATGAAATGGTCGAAAACCCGACCTGGACACCTACGCCTGAAACTATCCGCCGTTTCCCGCAATTACGCGGCGTTGGTACAGTGCCTGCCGGCCCTGATAACCCTATGGGCCTATATTCAATGGTGCTGGCACGCCCTAATGGTGCACAGACGATGTGGCGTATCCACGGCACACCCGATGAGTCGAGTATCGGTTACGCAATATCGGAAGGTTGTGTGCGGATGTATAACGACCATGTGAAACAGTTTTTCACCGGCTTTACCCTGCCGAATGGCGTGCAGGTTCCGCCTGTAGAAAATATTGTCAAAGTGAGTGTTTACCGCCTTGAAGTACCGGGTATTCGCGATACTGGTCCGCGCCGTTCACCACTGGTCCAGAATTTCACGCCGGGTTAAGCCCGACCTTTCTTTTTTATATCAGCGCTCGTGCGTTTGTTTAATGCTCGCGCTTATCAGCGCTCGTGCATGGCTGAATCAATCGTCTTGATCAGCGGCTTTAGCATATATTCCATGATGGTGCGCTCGCCCGTCAGAACATCAACTGTGGCCACCATACCGGGGATGATGGGCAGTTCCTGCCCGTTGTGTTTAAGCGACGTCATCTTGGTGCGGACCTTCACGCGGTAAAAGCTTTCGCCCTTTTCGTTGGTGATGGTATCGGCTGAAATGTCGACCACTTCGGCAGGCAGGCCGCCGTAAATTGCGAAGTCGTATGCAGTCAGTTTCACGGTGGCTTTTTGCCCCGGATAAATAAACGCGATGTCGGACGGGCGGATGCGCGCCTCGACCAGCAGTTGGTCGTCACTTGGTACAATCTCGACCACTTCGTCACCGGGTTTTACGACGCCGCCAACCGTGTTGATTTTGAGGTCTTTCACGATACCGTCAACCGGCGAGCGGATTTCGGTGCGGCTCTTTTTATCTTTCAAGGCACCCAGCGTCTGGCCGATGGTTTGCATTTCGATTTGCGTTTGCGCAAGTTCAGCCTGGGCTGATGCTTTCATTTGTGTGGTCGCGTCACTTAAGCGGGCCTGTGCTTCGGCAATTGCCGAGCGGGCGCGGGGCAGGGCTGCACGCAGGCCGTTCAATTCGGTCGTGTGCTGGGCCATCTGTTGCTGGAGTTGCAGCAAATCGCGTTTCGGGGCCGAGCCTTTTTCAACTAAAGGCTGGATCATGTCGGTTTCCTGCTGGGCCAGTTCTATCACGCGGTTGGTGTCGGAGATTTTGGTCTGGATCTCGTTCACTTCTTCCTGACGCTGGTTCAATTGGGAGCGCAACACGGATGTTTCGGAATCGAGTTTCAGTTTGTTGGCACGGAAGGTATTCAGTTCCTCCTGTACACTTTCGGGCACGGATTTGATCAGCCCTTCGGGGAAATTTGGTGAAGGTAGACCCTCGGCTTCAGCCTGCAAGCGGGCGATTTTAGCCTGAAGACCGCCAAATTTTTGCGTGGATGCGCCCAAGTCGGCCGAGGCGCCGACATCGCGCAGGCGCATCAGTACTTGCCCGATTTGTACTTTGTCGCCTTCCTTGACCATGAAGGCATCGACAATCCCACCTTCCTGATGCTGGATTTTCTGGATCTCGGTAGATGGGATGACCTTGCCGTCCCCGCGTGTTGCCTGCTCGATTTTGGCGAAAGATGCCCAGATCAAAAAGAAGAATATCGCGCCGACGATGGCGAGAAGCTGGATGTGGCGGTGTAGCGGCAGCTCTTCATCCGTGACAAGAAATTTATCGGCGTATGCGCTGGCTTTTTCCATGGCGCCACCTTGTGCGAACATGGATTTATGAAGGCTCTCCCATTCCTTGGCGTTGGACAGATCCATGCCTTTGCCGTCTTTTTTAGGGGCACGAAGTTTTGCGCCTTTTTTTGGTGCTGCAGGTGGTGTGGGTTTTTTATCGCTGAAGCCGAGCATGTTTATCTGTCCTGCCCCTGGTTCGCGTTACCGCCGCCGAATTCGCCGGCCTGCAAGCGCTTGATGATCTCTTCTTTCGGGCCCATGGCCAAAATGCGGCCGCGGTCCATCAATATCAGCTTATCGACCAGCGTGAGCATCGATGCCTTGTGCGTGATCAGGATCACCGTGCGGTTACGAACCATCGGGTCGAGGCGTTTGAGTAAACGTAATTCAGATGTGGGGTCGAGGGATGCGGTGGGTTCATCCATAATTAGAATCGGCGGATCGTAGAGAAGCGCCCGGGCGACGGCCACGGCCTGTTGCTGGCCTCCGGACAGCGATTCACCGCGTTCGCCCACTTGCGTATCAAGGCCGTGCTGCGTATCGCGCAGGAAGTCCATGACGCCCGAGAGTTCGGCTGCACGAATGACAGCACGGTCGGATACGGTTTCATGGCCCATGGTAATGTTCTGGCGCACCGAGCCATAGAAAAGCTGGGGGCGCTGCTGGATGACGCCAACCGCGCGGCGCAAGTCGCCCGGATCAATCTGGCGGACATCGGTGCCATCAAGCAGTATGGCGCCTGATTTTGGTTCATAGAGGTTGTGGATCAGACGCTGTAATGTGGTTTTGCCTGAACCGACCGCGCCGATAATGCCGATATGTTCGCCGGGGTTGATGGTCAGTGAAACGTTATTAAGCGCAGCAATCGTCTGGTTCGGGTAGGCGAATACGACATCGCGCAATTCGATTTTACCGCGCACGGTAGGCAGCGATATAAAATGACGGCCTTTCGGGCGTTCGACCTTTTTGCTCATGAGGTTGTTGAGCTGGGCCAACGATTCACGCGTTTGCTGCATGCGGGTAATGAGACCTGCAATCTGGCCGAGTGGCGCCAGCGCACGGTTTGAAAGCATGTAGCATGCAACAAGTGCACCCATGGTCATTTTACCATCGGCAATCTGGTACACGCCGACGATGACGATACCAATACCGGCAATTGCCTGCACAAACCCCGCCCAGTACATGATGGAGGACGATATTTTGCGCATCTTGACCGAAGTGCGTGATGCGCGCTGGGTCAGTTCTTCCCACTGGCGTTGCAAATGGCCTTCGGCTGCCTGTACTTTTACGGTTTCAAGGCCGGTCACGCTTTCAAACAGCATGGCGTTTTTAAGCGCGTTTTCAGCCATGGACTGGCGAATGACTTCCTGAATATGGCGCTGTTTGTACCACGATACGCCAATCACGATGGGGATGGCCGCGAGTACGGGGAAAATAACCGGCCCGCCCAGAACGGCAATAATGGCCACGAAAATAAGCGCGAATGGCAAGTCGATCAGCGCGATCATGGTGGCCGATGTAAAGAAATCCCGCAGGGAATCGAATTCGCGCATGTTGGATGTGAGGACGCCGGCGGATGCAGGCCGTTCGGTCATTTTCATGCCCAGGACCTGTTCGAAAATGCGGCCTGAAATAACGACATCGGACCTGCGGCCCGCGACTTCAATGAAGAAGCTGCGCAGGTTTTTCAAAACAAGGTCGAACACGTAAGCTGCGAACATGCCAATGGCCAATACCCATAGTGTAGGGAAGGCGGCATTTGGAACAACGCGGTCATAGACGTTCATGACGAAGAGAGGCGATACGGTCGCGAACAGGTTGATGACGATAGCCGCCAGCATGACCTCGATATAAATCGATTTATTCTCGCGAATGGCGGACCAAAACCAGTCGCGCCCTTCTTCAATTTCGGACGGGCCTGCACGGTCGTCCATACGGGCCACAGGGCGCAGGAAGAAGGCGGTGCCTACATATGCCTTGGCAAGCACCGACATAGGCACATCGCGCGTTTCATCCGGCGTTTCAGGCAGGATGATGCGGAAGATTGTTGATGGATGAACGCGGCCCTTGGGCATACGCTTGGCGGCGCTGCGTGGCTGTTCGATATGGGTGACAATACAAGCCTGCCCGCTTTCAAGCGCAAGGATACAAGGCAGGTTGGGCATGATAGCGATGGCTTCTAGCGATTTCTCACCCAGACGGGCATTGAGGTCAGCGCGTTCGGCTGCGCGTACAAACAGGTTGGGTGTGATGCCCGATTTGGGGATAGGCAGGCCAGCGGCCAATGCCGTTGACGAGATACGGCGACCGTATAGGCCGGAGATGATTTGCAGACATTCCAGCAACGGGTCTTTGATGGCGATACGGTCAGCCTCAAGCGGCCAGGTTACCGATTCACGCGATACGCCCTGAGTGGAAGCGGGCTGAGAAGCAGAAGCGGGCGTTTGTGGTCCGCCCGCTTGTATGTTTTCATCCGTGGTCCCCAAAGGACTCTCCGTTGTTTTATATGATATACCGCGCCGGCAGGCGCGGCAGGATTGTCTTACTTAACTGGTTGCAATGAAGCTTCACGCGGGGAAGCTACGCCCAATGTCGGCAGCAAGTGGCCTTGAAGGGCCAGAATACGGTAGACAGCAAGTACCTCGAGGTACTGGGCATTCACTGCGTTTGAACGGGAAACAAACAGTTCGTTTTGTGCGTCAAGAACATCGAGGAGCGTACGGCGGTCCAGTTCAAACTGGTCTTTGTATGCGCCTACAACCTTGGCGTTTGCTGCTGCCTGTTCGTTGAATTGTTTTGCACGTTCGCCTGATGCGACCATGGCGGCCCATGTCTGGCGCAGGTCGTCTTCAATTTTGCGGGCTTCCTGTGCGCGGGCTTCTTTAGCCTGTGCGTGGCGGTAAACATGTTCACGGCGGAGATGGGTGTCAATGCCGCCGCGGAATACGTTCCATGTGGCAACTACTTGAGCCGATGCGTTTTTGTCGACGCTTTCAACACCGCTGAGGTCATTGGTTTGGCGGCCTTGCACCTGCAAATTGACCTTAGGATAGAAGTTTGACTGTGTAGCTTCGTATTCCTGCCATGCGACATTGGCATCGGATTCAAAGATGCCCAGGGTAGGCGTATCGGTCATGGCGATTTTCACAGCGTCATCGACAGATGCTTGAAGCTGGTCGGTCGGCACTTGCGGCATAACCAGAATGTCAGGTTTTTCGCCTGTGGCTTTGATGAATTGTGATTCTGCAACGCGCAGGGCTTGGCGTACGCTGGATTCGTTGGCGCGGGCGGCGGCTACGCGGGCTTCGGCCTGCACAACGTCAGCTTCGGTGGAGCGGCCAGCCTGTGTACCAGAACGGATTTCGTTCAGCATCGAGAGGTGGTCGCGGACGTTATCTTTGGTGATTTGCAGCAAATCGCGTTGACGCATGACTTCGAGATAGGCTTCAACAATCGATAGGCCGATCAACTGGCTTGCTTCTTCAACACGGAACGATGCCGATTTAACGCGGTATTGCTGGCGTTCAACTTCGTTTTTAGCTGCAAAACCGTCAAACAGCATCTGGGTGAGCGTGGCGCTGTAATCGTAGATGCCGCGGCTATCGCTATTTTTGCCACGTGCTCGGGTGTTGGTGTTGTCGTTCCAGTCAATGCCTGAACCTGCGCGCAGGTCAACGGACGGGCCGTAAAGACCTTTGCCTTGATCGAGTTCTTCTTCGGTGGCCATACGGTTATTGGCAACAACACCGTATTCAGGGTTGGAAACCACACCTCGCGCGACTGCGCGTTCCAGTGTTATTTCCTCGGCCTTTACGGGGGATCCGGAAATGCAGACACCCGTAATGAGGGTGGTGCAAAGAAGGATTGTTTTGAAATGTTTGGTCACGGTTGGTCCCCAATTTTCCTTTAATTTCGTCTAGTTATCACTCTAAATCCACAAAAAAGCAAGAGCGGATTTTGATTTCCGCTCTTGCTCGCATATCGTTCAGTCTATCAGGAAACGTCCAGATTGCCTTGATTGAACAGGTCTTGGACATTCAGGTTTGGCTGACCTTCTACAAACATGGCATTCTGCCAGCCTCCGTTGTCTTTAACCTGAAGCATCGTGCCGCCACCTGAGTTAACGGCGCGTACATAGCTGTTAATGGCTGCCTGTGCGGCCGAGCCGTTGTCGATAAGGGCCGAGAGATCCAACACGTCGCCTTGGCTTGCGTTGAAGTCTTTCACCGTATCGTAGAACTTGCCCTGGTAGCCGCCATCCATGTCCGAACGTTCGGCCACGAAGATGTCAGAGCCAGCATCGCCCCACAGGTTGTCCGCACCATATTCACCGAACAGGGCGTCGTTACCGGCGCCGCCGTGCAGGTTGTCGTTGCCGGACCAGCCGAAGAGGGCATCATCACCGCCACCAGCGAACATGGTATCGGAAACACCGTTGGTGTAAGCCACCATCATGTCGCCGCTGCTTGTACCATTAGCTGAACCGTTAACCGTGATCCAGGTGCTGTTGATGTAGGAAGGCACGCCCGTAAGGGTGAGTGTTGCCGCTTCCGTATCGCCATCACCGTCTTGCAGGTAGTAGGTGAAGCTTTCGGTGTGTTGGCCAGATACGCTCTGGTTATAGAAGTACGAGCCGTTATTGAACACATACAGTGTGCCGTATTGGCCCTCGACCGAAGCTACGCCATCGGCAGGGATGTAAGACGTGCCGCCGGCACCGGAGACCGAGAACACCCAGTTCGGTGTATCGAAGCTCATGGTATCGGAGCCACTGCCCGTGTTGTGGAAGCCCGTAATCAGGTTGCCGTTGTGCAGCATGTCGGCTGCGCAATAAATCGTGCTGTCGTTGGCAGCTGTCGGGCCACTGTCGACAACGTTGATGACGAGGTTGCCGTGACCGACATCGCCGTCAGCGTCTCTTGCGCAGACTTGGAAGGTGAGGTTGATCACATCGTTCGGGTTGCTGGTATTTGCATGGTCCAGCGCTTTGAACTGCGTGAAGGTGTATGCACCCGTGGTCTGGTTGATATCCAGTGTGAATACGGTGGCACCGCCAGCCGTACCAACATAACCGTGGCCTGTGTTGGTGATGGTAACAGCAACGCCGCCCGAGGTTAGTGCGCCCCCTTTGAGTGAACCGCCAGCCGAGAAGGCACCGCAGGTCAGGTACTGGCCAAAACCATCGTTGAAGAAGTTGGCTGTGATCGTACCGTTAACGGTATGGCTGCCGCCTTCATAGATGGTCGTGTTGGTGTTAACGACAACCGGCGTCGTATCGACATCATTGACTGTGGCCGTGAAGGTCGCGGTCGATGGATCGTTATCGAAGTCGCGTACGGTGTATGTGAATACATCGGACCCGACAGCCGTGTTGGAGGACGTGTAGGTGTAAGCGCCGGTCTTGTTGATGACCAGTGTGCCGTACGTTCCCGTAATGGTGGTGTTGGAACCGTTGGACGGGATGTTGTATGTCACGCCGCCCAGAACAACCGAGGTCAGGGTGAGGCCAGCATCGGAGCCTGCATCATCGTTCGTCAGGAGGTTGCCTGTTGCGGTGGTCGAGGTCGAGATCGTGTCGCTGACAGCCACCGGCTTGTCATCGAGTACGTTGACCGTGATAACGCCTGTATCCGTATCGCCGTCGGCGTCGGTACCACGAACGGTGAAGTTCAGGTTGATGACGTCGTTCGGGTTATTGGCATCAGCGTGATCCAGTTGTGCGTACTGGGTGTAGGTGTAGGAGCCGTTGGCGTTTACGGTCATCGTAAACACGGTGGCCGTACCGGCTTTACCTGTGTAGGTGTTGCCGGAAAGTGTAACGGCGACTGCCGTGCCGTGCGATGTCAACGCACCACCAAGCAGCGAGCCGCCCGACGAGAATGTTGACGTCGGCGCGATAGAGCCCGGGCCATCAGAGAAGTAGTTGGCCGAGACCTGACCGCTGAGCGAGATCGGGCCCAGATTGGTTTCATCAACTGTGATCGACGAATTGCTGACGACCGGCACCGTATCAAGGTCGGTGACCGAGACAGAGAGAACAGCCGACGATGTATCGCCGTCATAGTCACGGATGGTGTAGCTGAACGCGTCAGTACCCGTGGTCGTGTTGTTGGTGGTGTAGGTGTAGGCGCCGGTTGCATTGATAACCAGCGTACCATGTGCACCTGTGATGGTGACGTTGGAGCCGTTGGTTGGGATGGTGTACGCCGTACCGTTATAGGTGACGGAGATAACAGGCGCTGGCATATCCTGACCAGCCGTATCGTTTGTCAGCACGTTGCCTGTGGCCGTTGTACCGGACAGGTTGACCGTGTCGTTCAAAGCGGATGGACCATCGTCGCGGACGTTGACCGTGATCGTGCCATCATCCGTATCGCCGTCAGCATCAGTGCCACGAACCGCGAAGTTCAGGTTGATGATGTCGTTCGGATCGGACGGGTTGGCGTGATCCAGCTGTTCGTACTGTGTGAAGGTGAATGTACCGTTGGCGTTTACCACCAGCGTGAACACCGTAACGCCGCCTGCTTTACCTGTGTAGGTATTGCCTGCAAGCGTGACACCGACGGCAACGCCGTGTGATGTCAGTGCGCCACCAAGTTTCGAGCCACCGGAGCTGAAGCTATTCAGTGCCGTGATGTTGCCCGGTGCGTCGCCGAAGAATTCGGACGATACACTGCCATTGGTAACGGCAGGGCCAGATACCAGCGACGTTTCATCGGTGACAACCGTTGCATTGCCAACGATTGGCGTTGCATCGGTATCAACGGTGACGGTGCCGTGGTTGGCGTCAACAACACTCTTGTCACCGTCAAAGTCGATCAGGCGATAGGTGAAAGTTGCGCTTTGGCCCGGTAGTGGCGGGGTGAAGGTGAACTGGCCCGTGGTGTTAATGACCAAGGTGCCGGATGCGTTGCTGATGGTTACGTTTGTGCCGTCAGCTGGCAGGGTTTGTGTGGTGCCACCGAAGGTGACATCAAACACACGGCCGCCGACATCTTGCCCGACCTGATCGTTCGCGGTCACGTTACCCGAAGCGGTTGCAGCCGATGAGAGGAAGCTGTCATTCACAGCTACCGGACCATCGTCGCGGACGACTGCGGTGAGCGTGGCGTTAGCAACATCGCCCGTTGCATCCGTGATGCGGATACCGAAGGCAAGATTGAGGGCATCGTTAGGATCGTTGGCGTTCGGGTGATCCAGCTGCTCGAATTGTGTGAAGCTGTAGGTGCCGTTGGTGTTGACCGTCATCGTAAAGATGGTCACGCTGCCAGCTGTACCCGTGTAGGTGTTACCAGCCAGTGTAACTGTGACTGCCTGACCATGTGATGTGAGGGCAGGGCCGGTGTAACCGGTGTTGGTGATACCGCCAGCGCCCTGGCCGTCGCCACCAAACCCGAAGGTATAGGTGCCTGCAACCGTTTGTGCGCCGCCCGAGAGGTTCGTGTCGTCAGTGGTGACGGATGAACCCGTGATGGTCGGTACACCGTTGGTGTCGATCGTCACTGTACCGTGGTTGGCATCGACAACGCTCTTGTCGCCGTCAAAGTCGACCAGGCGGTAGGTGAAGGTTGCGCCTTGGCCCGGTGCTGGTGGGGTGTAAGTGAACTGGCCTGTCGAGTTGATGACCAATGTGCCCGCTGCGTTGGTGATGGTCACGTTCGCACCGCCAGCTGGCAGCGTTTGCGTGGTACCACCGAAGGTCACGTCAAATACGCGGCCTTCAACGTCCTGACCGATGATGTCGTTCGCGGTGATGTTGCCGGTTGCCGTTGTCGTGGAGGACAGGAAGCTATCATTGATAGCGACTGGGCCGTCATCGAGAACGGTTGCGGTGATCGTGCCGTTGGCAACATCGCCTGTGGCGTCCGTGATACGAACACCGAAGGTGAGGTTCAGGGCATCGTTAGGGTCATTGACGTTCGCATGATCCAGCTGCTCGAATTGTGTGAAGCTGTAAGTACCATTGTTGTTGACCGTCATCGTGAACACGGTGACGCCGCCGGCTTTACCGGTGTAGACGCCGCCAGCCAGCGTGACTGTGACAGCCACGCCATGTGAAGTCAGGGCAGGGCCGGTGTAACCAGTGTTGGTGATACCGCCTGTGCCTTGGCCATCGCCACCGAAATTGTAGGTGTAGGTGCCGGTAACTGTTTGTGCGCCGCCTGAGAGGTTCGTGTCGTCAGTCGTGACGCTGGAACCCGTGATGGTCGGTGTGCCGTTGGTGTCAATCGTGACGGTGCCGTGGTTGGCATCGACAACGCTTTGGTCACCGTCAAAATCAATCAGGTGGTAGGTGAAGGTTGCACCTTGGCCCGGTGTTGGCGGGGTATAGGTGAACTGGCCTGTACTGTTGATGACGAGCGTGCCGGATGCGTTGGTGATGGTCACGTTCGTGCCGTTGGCAGGCAATGTTTGCGTGGTGCCACCGAAGGTTACGTCATACACACGACCTGCAACGTCTTGGCCGATAATATCGTTGGCCGTGATGTTGCCAGTTGCGGTTGATGTGGATGCCAAGAAGCTGTCGTTCACGGCTACCGGACCATCGTCGCGGACGACTGCGGTGAGCGTGGCGTTAGCAACATCGCCCGTTGCATCCGTGATACGGACACCGAAGGCAAGATTGAGGGCATCGTTAGGATCGTTGGCGTTCGGGTGATCCAGCTGCTCGAATTGTGTGAAGCTGTAGGTGCCGTTGGTGTTGACCGTCATCGTAAAGATGGTCACGCCGCCAGCTGTACCCGTGTAGGTGTTACCAGCCAGTGTAACTGTGACTGCCTGACCATGTGATGTGAGGGCAGGGCCGGTGTAACCGGTGTTGGTGATACCGCCAGCGCCCTGGCCGTCGCCACCAAACCCGAAGGTATAGGTGCCTGCAACCGTTTGTGCGCCGCCCGAGAGGTTCGTGTCGTCAGTGGTGACGGATGAACCCGTGATGGTCGGTACACCGTTGGTGTCGATCGTCACTGTACCGTGGTTGGCATCGACAACGCTCTTGTCGCCGTCAAAGTCGACCAGGCGGTAGGTGAAGGTTGCGCCTTGGCCCGGTGCTGGTGGGGTGTAAGTGAACTGGCCTGTCGAGTTGATGACCAATGTGCCCGCTGCGTTGGTGATGGTCACGTTCGCACCGCCAGCTGGCAGCGTTTGCGTGGTACCACCGAAGGTCACGTCAAATACGCGGCCTTCAACGTCCTGACCGATGATGTCGTTCGCGGTGATGTTGCCAGTTGCTGTTGATGTGGATGCGAGGAAGCTGTCATTAACGGCTACCGGACCATCGTCGCGCACGACGGCGGTGATCGTACCGCTTGCCTGATCGCCCGTGGCGTCCGTGATACGGACACCGAAGGTGAGGTTCAGCGCATCGTTCGGGTCGTTCACATCAGCATGATCAAGTGGTTTGAACTGGCTGAATGAATAGGTGCCATCGGCATTGATGGTCATCGTGAAGATGGTCACGCCGCCAGCGGTGCCGGTGTAGGTGTTGCCAGCCAGTGTAACCGACACAGCAGCGCCGTGCGATGTAAGGGCAGGGCCCGTGTAGCCGGTGTTGGATACGCCGCCGGTGCCTTGACCGTCGCCGCCAAAGGCGAAGGTGTAGGTGCCGTTGACGGTTTGTACGCCGCCCGAGAGGTTCGTGTCGTCAGTGGTGACGCTGGAACCCGTGATGGTCGGTGTGCCGTTGGTGTCAATCGTGACGGTGCCGTGGTTGGCATCGACAACGCTTTGATCGTTATCGAAGTCAATGAGGTGGTAGGTGAAGGTCGCGCCCTGGCCCGGTGTTGGCGGGGTAAAGGTGAATGCGCCTGTGCTGTTGATGACGAGCGTGCCGGATGCGTTGGTGATGGTCACGTTCGTGCCATTGGCAGGCAATGTTTGCGTGGTGCCACCGAAGGTTACGTCATAGACGCGGCCTGCAACGTCCTGGCCGACGCTATCGTTTGCCATGATGTTGCCGGTTGCTGTTGCAGTCGCTGACAGGAAGCTGTCATTTACGGCTACTGGTGCATCATCGAGTACGTTGATGGTGATAACGCCTGTAGCGGAATCGCCGTCAGCATCGGTACCGGCAACGGTGAAGTTAAGGGCAATGGTATCGTTCGGGTTCGACGCATCAGCGTGATCGAGCGGAGCATATTGCGTGAAGGTGTAGGTGCCATTGGCGTTGACGACCATTGTGAACACGGTAACAGCGCCGGCTTTACCGGTGTAGGTGTTGCCAGCCAAGGTTACAGCAACGGCTGTACCGTGGGATGACAATGCGCCGCCAAGGAGCGAGCCGCCCGACGAGAATGTCGAGGTTGGGGCAATGGTGCCCGGACCGTCCGAGAAGTAGTTTTGCGGCACCGTGCCGGAAACAACGTTCGGGCCAGCCGACAGGTTGGTATCGTCGACGCTTTGTGTGCTGTTGCCGATAACCGGAGTGGTGTCGATATCGTTAATCGATGCATGCAGCGTTGCGGTTGTTGTATCGCCGTCAAAGTCACGCAGGGTATAAGTGAAATCATCCGTACCCGTGCCGGTATTTTTTGTGGTGTAGGTATAGGCGCCGGTTTTGTTAATGACGAGCGTGCCGTAGGTGCCTGCGACGGTGAGGTTGGAGCCATCGGTCGGTACGTTGAACGTTGTCGCGCCAAATACAACTTTGGTGACGGTGTTCGCGGTATCTTGCGAGAGCGTATCGTTGGTTGTGACGTTGCCTGCAACAGTCGTGCCGGTGCCGATTGTATCGTCGAAAGCCACCGGTGCATCGTCGCGTACGTTGATGGTGATGGTGCCTGTGTCGGTATCGCCATCGCTGTCAGTTGCCTGAACGGTGAAGTTCAAAGCAATTACGTCGTTCGGGTTGGTGCCGTCAGCATGGTCCAGTTGCTGGAACTGCGAGAAGGTGTAAGTGCCATCAGCATTGACGACCATTGTGAAGACGGTCACAGCGCCGGCTTTGGCGGTATAGGTGTTACCAGCCAATGTGACAGCAACGGGTACACCGTTTGATGTCAATGCTCCGCCGAGCAACGAGCCGCCAGCGGTGAAGTTATTGACCGCGCCGAAGGTGCCGGGCGTATCAAGCTGGAAGTTGATCGAAACGTTACCGGTTGCCGTGTTGGCACCGCCGGAGAGGTTGGTATCGTCAACGGATGCCACTGAATCGCCGACGATTGGTGTCGTGTCGACGAAGGTGACGAGGAAGCTTTCGGTGTTCGAGTTGGTGTTGTTAGCCAGCGTGATTTCGCTATCCGTCAAAGTGGACTCAACGTTGTTAACGGTCACGGTTACAGCGAATGAGCCGTTATAGCCGCGTACCGGTGTCAATGTAAGGGTCGCGAGGTCGCTTGCGTTGACGGTCCATGTATTTGTACCAGCATTGTATGTGCCGTGGTTCAGCGTGAAGCCCGCAGGAATACCCGTGAGGGTTGCCGTTGTCAGTGTTTCGGAACCGTCGGTGTCAACCACAGCTGCGTGTATGTCGAGGGCCAGTGGCACGTTGTCGGAGCCGCTGACGTTATTGACCGCGAGGTCAGGCTGGTCGGCCACAGCATCAACCGTCACATTGATGGTGGTGGTCGATGAAAGGGTTGCGCCCGTGGTTGTGTTTGTTACATCAACCGTCACCGTCAATGGCGGGTTGGTTGGTGCTTTGATGTCGCCGTCAAAATCGTGAGGCGGGATCAGGTATGGGCCGCCGGTGAAGGTCGATCCTGCAGGGATGGCAATAGTCCATGTGCCGGTGGCTGCGTCAAAGGCGCCGCCCGATGCCGGGATGTTGATGCTCCAGCCTGTAGGGATGCCGGTAATGGTGACAAGCATCGTTTCGGTTGCAGGGCTTGTGCCGCTGGCCGAGATAAGCAGGTTGATTTCGTTGTCTTCGAAGCCGAAACGGTCAGCCGCCGTGATGGTCGGCACGCCGAAGGCGGCAGCGCCGGTCGGAAGCAGGAAGACCTGGCTTTGTGGGGTTGGGGCGGTAAAGGCAAGCGCCGTCGGGCCAATCGGGCCAATAGCGGCGAGCCCGTTGATGCCAGCGGCATCGACCGAGCTGTTAAATCCGTAGCCTGATGTACCGGCAATCGGGCCAGCGGCCTCGCCTGCGGCAGGTTCGATTTGTGCCAGTTGTTCTGCTGAAGCGACTTCCTTGGCTTCTACCGGCGCTACCTGGGCTGCGGCTGCTTTTGCAGCAGCTTTGGCCGATGTGGTCGTGGTGTCGGCGGTCGGTTCAGATTTGGTTTCGCCCGAAGCAGGTTCAACGGCTTTGATCTGGTCGGCGGCTGCAACGTTCAAAACGTTGATGAGCTGCGATACAGGGACGGTCGAGCCGTCAGCCAGTGTCATTTGCGGGGGCAGCGCGCTAAGTTGGGCTGCATCGTAGTTCTTGAGGGTCAGGCGCGAGCCGTCTTTGAAGGTCACGACGAGGTCGGTGCCTTTTTGCTCGGCTGCCGTGACATCTTTCATGTCAAAGCCAAGCTGGTAGGTTTTGCCCTGTTGCAGGCTGAATGCGAGGTCGGTCGCGCCAACGCCGCCCTGAGGCTTCAGGATGGTGAGGTCGGCCACGCTGTCATTCGGCAGGGTGCTGGCAAGGCCTTGTGCCAGTTTGTCGAAATTCACGGTGGTGCCGTCGCTCATGGCAACATCGTTGAACTTGAAGTTCTGGCGTGCTTCCTCGAAGTTCGTGACAGTGAGGGTGGAGCTGTCGGTGAAGGTGATGAGGAGGGCGCCGTCAGCCAAAAGCTTCATGGCCCGAACGTCTTCAACGCCGAAGTTGAACGCTGTCGGTTCATCCTTCGAGATCTGGACCATGACGTTTGACCCGCCACATGGCTTCTGGATCACGTATTCGGTGGTATTAGCCTGGCACTGTGCAGCGACGCCGTTTGTCATTTTTTTATACCCTCTATGGAATCTCGGAGATTGCCCCGATTTTTTAAACCTTTTTTCCCCCTAGCGCAACTTATTGCTAGTCGGGAACTCTGCCTATTCTGGCGTTGCTATCTAACGCTTTTTCGCGTTTGAAGTCAAACATTATGTTAAAGATTGGTTAACGACACAAATATCGGTCATTTGAAAAAACGCATTCTAACCTCATAAATGCTTATGCAGAGGGAAAGGTTCCCCCGCATTATGATAAAATTCAGAGCCCATCATAATGGCAGGGCTTTAAAGGATGATTAAGGGCTAGAGACCGCCAAAAAGCGTGTATTTGATGGCCATATAGTCATCAAGGCTGTGGGGGCCACCCTCACGACCGAATCCCGATTGCTTGATTCCGCCAAACGGCACGGCCTCGGATGCCAGCAGTGCTTCGTTGACGCCGACCATGCCGTATTCCAGCCCTGTACTCATACGAAAGGCACGGCCGAGGTCGCGCGTATATATGTAGGCTGCGAGCCCATATTCTGTGGCATTGGCCAGTTTGAGGGCGTCTTCTTCAGTGTCGAAAGGGAAGATGGCAGCCACAGGCCCGAAAATTTCTTCCGAGGCTAGGCGCATGGCCGGCGTTGCGTCTTTAATAATTGTGGGTTCGTAATAGGTGCCGCCCAAGGCCGATTTACGGCCTCCGCAGGTAAGGCTTGCGCCCTTGGCCAAGGCATCGGCCACCAAGTCTTCGACTTTTTGAAGCCCGTCTTGGTTTATCAATGGTCCGGTTGTGATGCCTTCCTTGTCACCTGCGCCGAGTTTTAAACCAGTCACAGCCTTATTGAGGGCTTCTATAAAGCGGTCATAAATGCCGCGCTGTATATAAAGGCGGTTGGCGCAGACGCAGGTTTGGCCCGCATTGCGGAACTTGGATGCCATGGCGCCCTCGACCGCGGCAGGCAAATCGGCGTCATCAAAGACGATAAACGGTGCATTCCCGCCTAATTCAAGCGACAGGCGTTTCAGATTCGGGGCGCATTGCGCCATCAACAGGCGACCGACTTGGGTGGAGCCCGTGAAAGAGAGTTTACGCACGCGCGCATCGTCTGTCAGTGCTTTGGCAACTGCTTTGGGGTTTGATGCGGGCACAACGTTAAATACGCCTTTGGGGATACCCGCCTCATGGGCCAGTGCGGCCAAGGCGAGGGCAGATAAGGGTGTGTCTTCCGCCGGCTTTAATACGACTGTGCAGCCAGCCGCCAAGGCTGGGGCCACTTTGCGGGTAATCATCGAATGCGGGAAATTCCAGGGCGTGATGGCGGCTACCACGCCAATGGCTTCACGGGTTGTTATTACGCGCGTACCGGCTTTGAAAGCTGGAATAGTCTCGCCATAGGCGCGGCGTGCTTCCTCGGCAGCCCAGCCAAGCATGGCGGCTCCGCCTGCAATTTCACCGCGTGCCTCGGTAATGGGTTTGCCTTGTTCGCGGGTAAGCAATTGGGCTAGTGTTTCGGCGTTGTCTTCTATCTTTTTCTGCCATGCGCGAAGGGCTGTCGCGCGTACCGTGGGGAGCGCGGATTTCCAGGCGAATAACGCAGCATAGGCAGCATCGATTGCTGCCGTTGTATCGGCTGCATCGCAATCGGCCACATCGGTAATTTTTTTGCCGTCGGCGGGGTTTGAAACGGCAAAACTTTTGCCTGTTTTTGCCGTGTGCCAGCCACCATTGATAAAGGCTTGGGTTTTGATGAGGGCATCCATGGGGCAATCTCCGTCTCTTTTATATAAAGTCCCTCTTTACATGGTCCGCCCGTGCGGTTATTGCAAGCACGCCTAATGTGTAAGGTGCTCCGCATTTTCCCTATTGGTTGGTTTTAAGCGCCTGATCCAGCAACATTATTTCGTATTTTTTGTGCGTGGCCTTGCGGGCAATATGTGGATAAGTCTGCGGATCATCTGGAATCGTGCTTGTAATACAACGCCCTATAAATTGTAATAATATTTCACGAACGAGCGTCCCTCTTTTGCTAATCTTTCAAAAAAGGATTCGACAGTCATCGGATCGCATGTTGTCATTAGATCAACAGCAGCGACGCCGCCTTGAATAAAGAAAGCGTCCTCTGGGAGCCCCTTAGAACGGGCTCCGGGTTCTGGAAGACGCGGCGGGCTTGTCCTGCCAGTCCAAACACCAGAAGCTTAAGGGATGGGCCATTATGCGGTTCCGTCCGGATTTCCCTTCTCGTGGTCGCGCACGCAAAAACGCCGCAGGGAAGACCGGAGCGAAGAAACCGCATTTACCCCTTTCCGAAATGCCGGACACGGCGACCGTGTTCCGACGCGTGGTTGATCGCCACGATAATATAGACGAGCTCCTCGCGGGGTTTGTCGGAAAGCCAGACGCAGACGGATCGCAACCCGAGCGTAAGAACATGGCGGACCGATCAGGAAAGCAAGGGACTTGGTACACCCGCTATTGTCTTCGGACAGCAACGCCGTGTATCGCTTTCCCTACCTTCCAAAATGAACCCCGGCCATTCGTTGCCGTCGAAGCCAGATTGAACTTCGGTTCAGTATGGGGGAGGCAGCGAAGAGCCGGGGTTCTTATTTTGGGCCTTCATGTACCTTATGTGCCCTTACAATACCTCGCGCGCACACATGCTGTGCTTTATATCTATTTTAATGTGTAAATTGCATAAATTTATGTGCCTTGCGCTTTTTTACAGCGGCGCGCCAGCCTAATATTTATGCAATATATGTGTATTGGGACTCTTGTAGCATTTGTAGAATGCGCTATCGTTTGAATAAGGGCGATTCACGCCCAGATTCTCTGACCGATTCATCTTTTGTTCCACTGCCTTAGTTCACCTTCTATCCAAGGACACATATCATGTCGTTTCGTCGATCCCTCGCTTTGATAGCCGTTATGTTTTGCGTTGCCGGTTTCGGCATTGGCGCATCCGGTGAGGGGCACGATAAGCAGGGTGCCAAGCACAAAGGTGAAAAGCCCAGCCTCATGGAAAAGATGAAGGGCAAAATGGAAGGTATGATGGAACCTGCTGCAGGCCGTGAAGGCCGCAATGGTCATAAGGGTCATAATGGTTATAAACGTTCCGGTATGAACCATGAAATGGGCCGCAAGCCCTGCCACGATAAAATGGGCCATGATGCGTTTGACGCACAAGCCATGCATGACCGCGCTATCGGCTACCGTACCCAGAAAATGGAGCGGACCGCAGGCAGTATTGCAGTATATGGGCGTTCAACGCATAAATGCTGCAAAGGCATGTCTGGCCATTGCCCTCGCATGGAAGAGGGGCGTAAAGACCATAGCCGCCATGAGGGTATGGCACCCAAGATAGGCGGACACCAAGCCGAAGCTGCCCCTTCCGCAATGGATGATGCGGTCAATCATATGAATCACAGCATGAACAAGCCATCGACAGGTAATGCAGATGCAGATTATGTGCGTGGTATGATTGCCCACCACCAAGGTGCTATAGATATGGCGCAGGCCGTGTTGAAAGAAGGCCGGGATGAGGAAGTGCGTGCTCAGGCGCGCGGCGTTATCAAAGCCCAGAAGGCCGAAATTGTAGAAATGAGGCAGTGGTTGCGTGCGCGCCACATACCTGAAAACGGGCCTTATAGCTTCAAGAATTAAACGATTATAGTGTTATGGTTTAAAAACCTTAGGTAATTAAGGTTAATCGCGGTAAAATCCGGTTAAGATTTTATGCGGTAAAATAGTATTGTCATTTCTTTAGATTTTTCGATGGTTTAATGGCGGCTCCCAACAGATCCCTGATTACGGCTGTACTCAGCAATATTGTTCTGCGGGTGGGGTTTGTCGTTTTTGTCTCGTCCGTTTTCACGTATATTCACCTGACCGAAGCCGCAACCAAGCAATTCCTTGATCAGTTGACGCTATACGCATCGGAACATGCCGCACGGGAATCTGAGATTTTCAAGCTCGCCGACGATAACGTACATAGCGCGGAGGCCATTTACCGTGACAAACTGGCGGAATTGGAGAAAAAATCGCCAGAACCGGCGTTTAGCCGTGCATTTGCCCGCTGGTCGGACGGAACGACGCGCGATGCGCCCGCAGATCACGATGTGAAGGATTTTCCATTCGATAAAAAACCCGGCACGTTTATCGGCAAAAACGCAGTGCTGACAGATGATTTGAAACGTCGTGTTCTGGCGGGACAAGATGTTGCCCAGATGCTGGGGCCAGCATGGCAGAACCGCTTTGTTGATTTTTATATTATTACACCGGAAAACACCGTCTCGAATTTCTGGCCTACGTTGCCTTGGACGCATCAGGCGACTGCTGACCTCGATATGAGTAACGAGGAATATTTCTACGTATCGAATAAAATTCACAATAAAACCCGCGACACGGCATGGACAGGGCTTTATTACGACGCTGTTGCACGTGACTGGATGGTGTCAAGTATAAGGCCGGTTGACGCGCCGGACGGGCGGCATATTGCATCAATTGGCGTTGATATTCTGGTCAACGATATTATTGCCCGTACAACACGCGAGGCCTTTGCCGGTACCTATAGCTTTCTAGTGGCACCTGATGGCCGGTTGATCGCGCATCCTAAAAAGATGGATAGTATCCTTAAAAAAGAGGGCAAGCTATTCGTGTCTGAGAGTGGCGACCCTGTATTGATAGACATTTATAAAGCCATTAACGGCAAGCCGGATGGAATGCACAAAATTCAGTCCCGTGAGCTTTATGTTGTGTCTTATAAACTTGATAAAGTCGGCTGGAATTTCGTCACGGTCGTACCCAAGCAAATTATTGCAGACTATGTGTTCGACAATACACGCCTTGTCTTTTTTACGGGCATTGCCGTGTTGCTGGCCGAGCTGCTTATTCTTGGTATGGTCATTAGCGGGTATATCGTGAAACCCTTGCGCCGCCTCACCAATTCGGTAGAAGGCATGGAGCGTGGTGAGGCTACGCGGCACATTGAAGATGAGGGCGCGCGCGGTGAAGTTGCGACGCTCATCAACGGTTATAACAGTATGATAGATACTATCCAGAAACGCGAGAGCGAGCTGCGTAGTGCACTTTACAAGGCAGATTCTGCAAACCGTGCGAAAACGGATTTTCTGGCCAACATGTCGCATGAATTGCGTACGCCATTGAATAGTATCATCGGTATGGCGCAATTGCTGCGCGACCAGCCTGGTTTATCGGAAGACGACAAACAGCGGGCCGATATAATATACGATGCGGCGGCTTCATTGCTGGGAATTGTTAGCGACATACTCGATGTAGCCAAACTCGAAGTTGGTGATATGACAGTAAATATTGCGCCGTTCAAGCCAGAGGCATCTGTTGAGCGAGCAGAAATGATTTTAAAACCGTTGGCGAATGCCAAGGGCATTGTGCTGCAGCAAAAAATGGATCCGCTATTTGATGGCCTGACAATTTCGGGCGACCCCGTGCGCTTTGCGCGCGTGCTAACCATACTTGTATCAAACGCGATTAAATATACATCTGCTGGCAGTGTTGAAATATGCGGTTCTTACAGCGAACTTTCAGCCGATGCTGCCAATATCACCATTAAAGTGGTTGATACCGGGGTCGGTATTCCTGACGATAAAATTGATTCCATTTTTGATAAGTTTGAACAGGCGGATACTTCGACCACGCGGCGTTTTGGTGGCCTTGGGCTTGGCCTTTCCATCGCGCGTGAACTTGTGGAAATGATGGGCGGGACGATTTGGGTTAAAAGCGTGCTTGGTAAGGGCTCGGAATTTACGTTCACCGTGCCTGCCAAAATTGTGTCACGTAAGGTTACCAAGGCACTTGTTTCGGCCAATGAAAACAATCAGACGCCGCTTGCCGATGCCCGTTTGCTGGTGGCAGAGGACCATAAGCTCAATATTGTTCTTCTTGAGCAATTGCTGCGAAGCTTCGGATTTAAAGATTTTGATATTGTTCAAAATGGTAAAGCTGCCGTCGAAGCTTTTGCCGCCAAAAAATATCATGCCGTGTTGATGGACTGTCACATGCCTGAAATGGACGGTTACGATGCGGCTATGGCTATCAGGAAGATGGAAGTAGCTAAAGGTGATGGCGTGCGTATACCGATTATCGCACTGACGGCTGATGTGGTGCCCGAAAACGTCGAGCGTTGCCATGCTGCTGGTATGGACGAATTCATGGCTAAACCGCTTGATATTGTCAAAATCAAAGCACTACTGGGCCGCTGGATCGATTTCGGCAAAAGCGCGGCGTAAAATCCCGCTTAATTCATAAGGAATTTATGAAAACCCAGTAGCGCGGGCTTTGCCACGTAACCGCCTAGGATTACTTGCATTTTGCCGCGCTTTTCACTATCACAATGCCATGGTTCTTGATCTTATTGTTTTTGGCATTCTGCTAGCCTCTGCGGTGGTGGCATTCATGCGCGGGTTTGTGCGTGAAGTTCTGACTATTGGCAGTCTTGGCGGGGCCGCCGCTGGTGCGCTTGTTTTCGGCCCTGCCGTATCGCCCATCGTTCATGGCTGGCTGGTTGACCCGGCCGCTACCCAGCCGCAACAGCTGTTCGGCCTTATTCCTTACGAAATGCTGGCCCCTGTGATTGCCTATGCCATCGTATTCGTGGTTGTACTGATTTTACTGACCATCGTGACACACATGATTTCAAAAGGCGTGCATTCCGTTGGGCTGGGGCCTGTTGACCGCACATTGGGTGTTGTGTTCGGGCTTGTGCGCGGTGTTGTGCTGATCGGCCTTATGAGCCTTGTGATGAATTTCGTCCTCAGCCAGAGCCAGCGGCAAGAATTTTTCGGGCAGTCCAAAACCTACCCTTACATAAATTATCTGGCAGACCTGACCAACGCCCTGCTGCCGGGCCGCGACGTGCTTGATAAAGTGCATCATAAAGGTAAAGACAAGGAAACGGTTGCAGGCGAAGACGCGACCGTTGGCCGTGAACCGCTTGAGCCTGGTCAAAGCGCCGCTGCCAAGAAGACAGGTGGGTATAGCGATGCCGAGCGCAAGAAACTAGAAGCCCTTATTCAAAAGCCTAAATCAACGCCCAAAGCCCATTCCCAATTTAACAATTGAAAGCGACACCACCCGTGACCACCATTTCTTCCGACGATCATTTCCACGATGAATGCGGTGTATTTGGGGTTAGGGGCGTATCTGACGCCGCGGCTTTAACGGCACTGGGCCTTCACGCCCTGCAGCATCGGGGGCAGGAAGCCTGCGGCATTGCCGCGTGGGATAAAGCCGTCCACCCTGAAATGCAATCCAAAGCGCCGGAAGATATTGACGCCACGCAAATGGACCAAGGTACATTCAGCGTGCATCGCGGGATGGGACTTGTATCGGATAATTTTGGCAGCAAATATGTCATCGACCAGCTGCCGGGCACGATTGCCATCGGTCATAACCGCTATGCCACTTGCGGGGCCAGTATGCTGCGCAACGTGCAGCCCATTTTTGCGGATCTGGCTTTTGGCGGTTTTGCAGTGGCCCATAACGGTAACCTTACAAACGCCTATAAATTGCGTGAAAAGCTTGTTGCGGCCGGTTCCATTTTTCAATCTACCAGTGATACGGAAGTTATTGTGCATTTGGTCGCGCGTTCTACGAAACGCACGGTTGTCGAGCGTTTTTGCGATGCGTTGCACGAGATTGAAGGTGCGTATTCACTGGTTGCCGTAGCTGACGGCAAGCTGATGGGTGTTCGTGACCCCAGCGGTGTGCGCCCCCTTTGTCTTGGTCGTTTGGGGGATGCGTATGTGCTCGCATCCGAGACCTGCGCGTTTGATATCATCGGCGCTTCCTATATGCGCGATGTTGAGCCGGGCGAACTGGTCATCATTGACGATAAAGGCCTTGTCAGCCAAAAACCTTTCAAGCAGACATCTTCGCGTTTCTGCATTTTCGAATACGTGTATTTTGCCCGTCCCGACAGCCGTGTCGATGGCCGGTCCGTTTACGAAGCGCGCAAAAACATTGGCGTTGAACTGGCACGTGAAGCCGCGTGCCCGACGGCAGATCTTGTTGTGCCGGTACCTGATTCAGGCGTGCCATCGGCTATCGGCTATGCGGCCGAAGCCAAGTTGCCGTTCGAGCTGGGGATCATCCGCAACCATTACGTAGGCCGCACGTTTATTGAGCCAACCGACCAGATCCGTCACCTTGGCGTTAAGTTGAAGCACAATGCCAACCCTGATGTCATCAAAGGTAAATCGGTTGTACTGGTTGATGATTCCATCGTGCGCGGCACCACCAGCAAAAAGATTGTCGAAATGCTGCGCCAAGCAGGCGCACGCGAAGTGCATATGCGCATTTCAAGCCCGCCAACCATGCATAGTTGCTTTTACGGTATCGATACGCCTACCAGCAACGAATTGCTGGCCAACCGCATGAGCGTGGCTGAAATCAAAGAATTTATCGGCGTCGATTCACTGGCTTATGTGAGTCTGGACGGTTTGTACCGCGCGCTTGGCAAAACTGGCCGCGATGGTAAATCACCGCAATTCTGCGATGCGTGTTTCTCAGGCGATTACCCGATTGCACTGACCGACTTTGAAGGGCGCGATGACCGCACCCGCAAAGTATCGGCATTGGGCTGACCATGGCCAAAATGGATAATAGAGTTGCGCTGGTTACCGGCGCGTCACGCGGGATCGGTTTTGCCAGTGCGCTGGCATTGGCCAAAAGCGGCGTTCATGTTGTGGCGCTTGCCCGCACCACGGGCGGCCTTGAAGCGCTGGATGACCAGATAAAAGCTGCAGGCGGTGCCTGTACCCTGCTGCCTTACGATTTGCTGAAGGGCGATTTGATTGAGGGGCTTGGCCCCGTGTTGTTCGACCGTTTTGGCCGGTTGGATATTCTGGTGGGCAATGCCGCCATGCTTGGCGGCCTGACCCCCATTGCCCAGACCGACCCCAGCGTTTGGGACCGTGTATTTGCCCTGAATGTTACCGCCAATTTGCGCCTCATTCGTACTTGCGACCCCCTGCTGCGCGCGTCTGATGCGGGGCGGGCGTTATTTGTGACATCGGGTGCTGCACAATCGTGCAAGGCCTTCTGGGGGGCTTACGCAGCCTCCAAGGCGGCACTGGAAGCGATGGTCAATGTGTATGCCGCTGAAGTTGCGCATACGAACCTTAAGGTCAATCTGCTGGACCCGGGCCGTGTGCGTACGGCCATGCGGGCCCAAGCCTTCCCTGGTGAAGACCCGCAAAGCCTGCCTGATACATCGGCTGTAGCCGATGTTATTGCGCAGGCCGTTTTGCCAGCAAGCCAAGCCCATGGCACGCGCATCAAAGCTGTTTGACCTTGCAGGTACGTGGCGCATTGCGCGCCGTATCATCGGCACCAATACTCGTTTTGAAGGTATCGCTACGCTAACGCCTGATGGCGACGCGCTAGCTTACCGCGAAGACGGCATGTTGCACCATAATGGAAAAAGCACTCCTGCCTTCAGGCGCTATGTTTACAGACAGAGCGATTATGCTTTGGCTATCACGCATCCTGACGGTGCAGCATTTCTGGATTTAGTGTTCGATAACGGCGAAGCCCGCGCACGGCATTTGTGCGGGGCCGATACCTATGATGCGTTGTTCAGGTTTTACGCAGATGGCCACTGGGTGACCGCCTATGATATTAGCGGACCTCATAAAAACCACCGCATTGTCACGCGGCTGGCGCGCTAGCTCGCGTAAGGGTTTTTCGATGCGCGGAAATAGAACCGGATTGGCACGCCCATGATTTCGAAATCCTCGCGCAGGCCGTTGACCAGATAGCGTTGGTAATCATCAGGCATGTCGTCTGGTTTGCTGCACCATAAAGCGAAGGTGGGCGGGCGTACTTTTACCTGCGTCATGTAGCGCAGGCGGTTAGGGCGGCCACTAACCAGTGGTGCCGGGTGACGGCTTTCGCGGCGGGCGAGCCAGCGGTTGAGATGGCCAGTGCCGACACGTTTGTTCCAGAGGGCGTAGGCATCCATGGTTGTGCGGAAAAGCCCGTCCATGTTTTTACCAGTCAGGCCTGACAGGTACACGACAGGCAGGCCCGGCAGTTGCCCCAGAACATGGCTCAGCATTTCAGGCAGTTGTTTTTGAATGAGGGCGCGTTCTTCAACGATGTCCCATTTGTTGACCGCGAGAATGAGAACGCGACCTTCGTCGATTACGTGTTTGGCAATCGTCAGGTCCTGCTTGTCGATACCTAAAATGGCGTCGACCACCAGAATGACAACTTGTGCCAGACGCACCATGCGCATGGTTTCCTGCGTTGAAATACGTTCGACCTTGTCGGTAATGCGCGATTTGCGGCGCAGGCCTGCGGTATCGACCAGCTGGAAATTCTGGCCATGCCATTGCCAATCAATTGCGATGGGGTCGCGCGTGATGCCGGCCTCGGGCCCTGTAAGCACGCGGTCTTCACCGATGATGGCGTTGACGAGGGTCGACTTGCCCGCATTGGGGCGGCCGACGATGGCGATTTTAATTGGTTTCTTTTCAATGTCATCGTGGTCGACGAATTCGTATTCAAGGTTGCCCTCGATACCGTCAATGCCTGCGATATCGTCGTCTTCATCGACAGGGCGGCGCGGGCGGCGGGCCTGTTCTTCCTCTTCTTGTTCTTCTTCCGTCAGTTCGGCGGGCATGTGTTCCATGATCGCATGATAGAGATCGGACAGGCCTTCACCGTGTGCTGCGGATATGAAGTAAGGGTCACCCAAGCCTAGCGAGTAGGCTTCGGCCAGATTTTCGCGGGCGGATTTGGTATCGGATTTGTTGACGATCATCAGCACCGGTTTGCCGCTTTTGCGGGCGATGCGTGCGAAATGCTGGTCAGCCGACGTGATACCGACAACACCGTCAATGATGAACAGTGCAAGGTCGGAGCGGTTAAGGGCCATCAGCGTGCGTTCGCGCATACGGTCTGTCAGCGAGCCGGTATCGGCCTCTTCCAACCCTGCGGTGTCGATGATCATGACCGGACGGTCAAATATGTGTGCTGGCGTTTCGCGCCAGTCACGGGTTACGCCCGGGCGGTCATCCACAATCGCGAGGGCTTTGCCCGCGATGCGGTTGAATAATGTCGATTTGCCCACATTGGGACGGCCGATGAGGGCAATAGTAAACATAGTTTATTTCCAAGCTGATAATGTGCCGCCTGCTGATAGCAGGAACAGCGATCCGTTGGCGACCGAAGGTGGTGCGACAACGTCTTGACCCGTTTCCCATTCACGTGTGACCTGACCCGTTTGGGGGTTAAGTTCACGTGCAAGGCCGGTGGACGAGAACAGTATCAAGCGGCCGCCGCCTAAAATGGGGCCGTACCATACAATCGGGCCTTTCAAACTTTCTGAATTTTTGTATTTGGGCAGTTGTGTCGACCACAGTGTTTTGCCTGTTGCGATATCAAGCGACTTCACAGCGGAATCGGACGACACAACAAAGACGCGATTGCCCGATACGAACGGAGTTTGTGCGCCAGCAATAGCTGCATCCCAACGGCGTTCGCCGGTGCGTTCGTCAATTGCTGCAATACGGCCGCCATAGGAAATGGCGATCACGAGGCCGCGGTCAATGACGGGAAGGCCACGAATATCGGAGAAGTTGGCGCCTGTGCCTGCACGCGCCATCGGGGCGATTGTGTCGCTCCATAGCATTGAGCCAGTTTCAGCCTGCAGGGCATAGACTTCACCCGACGAGTAGGCGGGCAGCACGATGTCGCGGTTGGCGGCAGGGGATGCAGCACCCAGAAGGCCAGTGGTTTCAGCCAGACCCTGATGGGTCCAGATCTCTTTGCCGGTTGCAGCATCGAGGGCGAAGGTTTCGTTGTCGACGCTGACGACATAAACGCGGTCTGGCATCGCCGACGGGGCCGAGCGTACTGCGCCATTAACTTTTGCACGCCACAAAACCGAGCCATCGCCAGGGTTGAGTGCCAGTACTTCGTTGAAGCCAGCGGTTACAAACAGACGACCGCCCGAGAAAGCGACGCCGCCGCCGATAACGGGGTCATCCTCTTTTTCAGGCATGGCGCCGGCTGTCCAAATATCTTTGCCGCTATTGGCGTCAAACGCACGCACGCGCGCATCGGTATCGAGTGTGAACACACGGCCATCGGCGATAATTGGCTGGCCACTTAGTGGTTGGTTTTTGGATGCGCCCGAGCCAATGCTGGATGACCAGATTTTCTTCAAATCACCTTCCGAAAGGGCGACATGGCCCATGGCGTGATTGGCATAGCCGCCGGATTGCGGCCAGAATTCGTTGGCCCATGCTTTCGGCAGTTCAAGAGCGGTGTCAGGACCCGTGGCGCTTACGGCGGTTGCAGCCCCATCTTTGGAGCCGGACATGGATTGTTCGAGGTCGAATAGCGAGATGCGCTGGCCTTCGAGCGGTTTCTTATCGTCGTCGTTGAAAGCGCCGCAGCCAGCCAAAAAGGTTACGCCGCAAAACGCAGCAATCAGTGCCAGATTACGTTTCATTGTGCTTTTACCTCGTTGGTGGTTTCAGGCTTGGTTTGCGCCGTCGTTTGCGCGCGGATCTGGTACAGGTGTTTCAGGTCAGACACGGTGGATGACATTGGCGTTGTGCGCGATACAAGTTTTTCAGCCTGCGTGATGTAGCCCAAGGCCCGCACAGGGTCTTTGAGGCGTTCGCCGGCAATAATGGCGGCATCGGTCAAGGCTAGAGCCGATAATTCCTGCCCTTTTTTGTCGCGGGCCAGTGCTTCGTAATCGGCTAACAATTTGGTGGCATCGGCTTTGTCGTCATCCATGCGCAGGCGCAAGCTGTTCCAGCGGCCAAGCCAGCCCCAGACGGAGTTGTCGCCTGCTTTGGCGGCTGCTGCATAAAGTTTAGCCAGATCGGCGGTCGGGCCTTCGGCACCGACGGTTGCAGCTAATGCCCCTGCTTTGGACAGATAGGCGATTGCTGCGTGGTTCCCGCCCAGATTAGCCACTTCAGGGCCTATAACCGGGTCTTTGCTGGTAACGATGTTAACAAGGGTTGTGGTTGCCGACTGGTTTTTGGCTCCGCGCCATTCGCGCCATACGACGCCTGCGCCCGTGCCGATGACAAGCATCAAAGCCATACCTATAAGGGTTGGGCCCCATTGGCGCCAGAATTCTGCCATGCGTTCCTGCTGCAGCGCCTCTTCAGCGTCGCGTAAAAGGCCTTCGGTGCGTGCGGTTGCTTCGTCCTCTGGGCTGGCCATCGTACCTGTTCTCCATACTCGTCAAAAGATTGCGGCCTTCTTTATGAAGGGGTGCTGCCTTCCCGTCAACGGAGACGGCGCTTATTGACATATTTAAAAAACCGCCTGTAGGCTTTAGCCATAAAGCAAAAAAATATGCAGGGGCCGTATGGCAGGCGTTATTTTACAGTTTTCACAAAAAAGCAGGTCAACAGGGCCTTTGATCGGTATCAAGTCCAGGGCGGATGATGATGCCGTGATGGCGGCTAAGCGCCGCGCCAACGGGGTTGTGGCTGACCTTTTCTGGGCTATCAGCGTTGCGCGCAGCCTTTCGCCTGAGGCCGGTCAAAAATTTGACCGCTGCGTGCAGGGGATTACGAATTACGATGATGGCGGTTTTGCGGTCGAGATTTCAAGCCTGCGGCCGGAAGGTGGGTTGCGACCGATTGTAAGTTTTTGCAGTTCTTTGAATGATGGCTGGATTTGCCATTATGATGACTGGTGGCAAAGTAACCGCGATATCAGGACGCTTGTAGCGCTTGCACACCGGAGAATCAGTAGTGATGCGGGCTTGGCGTTGCCGCCTATCGGCCTTTTGAACAGGCTGGACAATATGACGCTTGCCCTTTCTTGAGCGAATTCGCCATACTATACGCACAATTGCACCGTAAGGTGCGCTTCAGGGGTTAGCAAAAAGCATGGCAAAGATATCTGTAAAGCATCCCGTCGTGGAACTCGATGGCGACGAAATGACCCGTATTATCTGGCAGATGATACGGGAGCGGCTGATTTTGCCGTATTTGGATATCGACCTTAAATACTATGACCTCTCGATTCAGAATCGCGATGCGACGGACGATAAAGTCACGGTTGATTCGGCCAATGCCATCAAACAATACGGCGTGGGCGTCAAATGCGCGACGATTACGCCTGACGAAGACCGCGTCAAAGAATTCAACCTCAAAAAAATGTGGAAATCGCCTAACGGCACGATTCGCAATATTTTGAACGGCACGGTGTTTCGCGAACCCATCATCTGCCAGAATGTGCCGCGTACGGTGCCTATCTGGACCCAGCCCATCATCATCGGCCGCCATGCTTTTGGCGACCAGTACAAAGCGACTGATGTTAAAATACCTGGTGCCGGCACGCTGACCATGACTTTCAAGCCGGCTGATGGTTCGGCCCCGCAGGAATGGGAAGTCTATAAATTTGAGGATTCGGGCGTGGCCATGGCCATGTATAACGTTGATGAATCCATCAAAGGTTTCGCGCGCGCGTGCCTTAATTACGGCCTCGCCCGTAATTACCCCGTTTACCTTTCGACCAAGAACACGATTTTGAAGGCCTATGACGGGCGTTTCAAAGATATTTTCCAGGCTGTTTACGATGCTGAATTCAAAGGCCGTTTTGAAGCCGCGAAGATCACTTACGAACACCGTTTGATTGATGACATGGTGGCATCCGCCATGAAGTGGCCGGGCGGTTTTGTGTGGGCGTGCAAGAATTACGATGGCGATGTGCAATCCGATTCGGTGGCGCAGGGCTTTGGTTCGCTGGGCCTTATGACATCCGTGCTGTTAACACCGGAAGGCGATTGCGTGGAAGCTGAGGCTGCACACGGTACCGTTACGCGCCACTACCGCATGCACCAGCAGGGTAAAGAAACATCGACCAACCCGATTGCATCCATTTTTGCGTGGACGCAGGGGCTGAAATACCGTGGCCAGTTTGATAACACGCCAGATGTTACCGCTTTTGGCGCTGCGCTTGAGCGTGTGTGCATCGACACCGTACAGGATGGTCATATGACCAAGGATTTAGCATTGCTTATTGGCCCTGACCAACCGTGGCTTACGACCAATGCGTTCATGGAAAAAATTGATAACAACCTTAAACATGCTTTGAAATGACATCGACCTTTAGAAACGCCGCCGCCCTTACCCTTTTCAGCCTTTGTATGCCCGTGCTGGCAAGCTGCGCCAATGCCGGAGATTCCCGCATGGCTGGCAGCGTGCCGGTAAGCAAGTCACAGGCAAAAAATGTTGCGATCAGCAAAGAGCAAGACCAGAAATCCGACGTTGAAACCGTTGATGCCAAAAGTGAAGCGGCTGCTGAAAAACCGAATGTCGCGCATGTGACATCGGGGCCGGTCAATTATGTCGGCCAGATTCAGACCTATAAGGCCCGCAGCGAAGACACGCTTTTGACCATTGGCGAGAAATATGGCCTTGGCTATGTTGAAATGCGTAGCGCCAACCCTGTCATGGACCCATGGCGCCCGGGTTCAGGCACGTTCATGATTTTGCCAACACTGCATTTGCTGCCTGACGCCCCGCGTAAGGGTATTGTCGTCAACCTATCGGAAATGCGTTTGTATTATTACCCCAAAAGCGGTCCTATCCAGACCATGCCGATTGGCGTTGGCCGCGAAGGGTTTTCGACCCCTATGGGCAACACAACCGTAACCCGCAAGGTCACCGGCCCTACATGGCGCCCGACAGACCGGATGCGCCGTGAAGATCCGACTTTGCCAGCACAAGTCGATGCAGGCCCCGAAAATCCTCTGGGTAGCCACGCCCTGTATTTGGGCTGGCCGCAATATCTGCTGCACGGGACCAACAAGCCTTGGGGCATTGGCCGTCGCGTAAGTTCCGGCTGCGTGCGTATGTATAACCGCGATGCCGAGCATCTGTTTAAAGTTGTGCCGGTGGGCACTTCAGTGACTGTTGTACGCCAGGGCGTCAAGTTCGGTTGGATTGGCGATATGCTGTATATCGAAGCCCACCCTGATGAAGATTTGGCGGATGAAGTGGAGCGTGCCGGCTCGCCACAGGACTATAAAGTGCCTGAGGATATTTTTGCCAATCTTTCTAAAGCCGCAGGTGCCAAGCGCGACCAACTGGACTGGAAAGCCGTACGTGAAGCCATGAAAAGCCGCCGCGGTTATCCCGTGCCGATTTTGACAGGCGCGCCAAGCGATGCTTATTTTGTGACGTCCAGCATGGAAGCGCGCGCAGGCAAATCGCCTTTCGGCAAGCGTCTGACGCAGGAAGCGCCTTTGTCTTCGATTGAAGAACAGGCCGCCGCCCAAAACGAGCCATTGGCTACAATGGACGAAAACGGCCCTGTGCCTATACCTGTCGAGCCGGTTGCTAGCCGTGCGGCTGGTGCAAGCCATCCTGCTGCCTCCGCCGTTGTGCCGGCATCAGCACCTGACTTACCGCGCCGCCGCGGTGGGTTTAACGGTTAAGCCAATTATTAAAGGCCTTCCCCGCAGGTCCGCTTTTTTGCGGGCCTGTGGAAAGCATTTGGTAGGGGCTATTGCAATCAGATTTTTTTGTTTAGACTCCGTTTAACGCCTAGACACCTCTTACCCTTTTCGGCTTTTACGGCATGGCCACGAATACACCAGATCCAAAATCGGCCACGACCGCCCGCCAGCAACGCCCTGCTGGTGCTGCTGGTAGCAAGCCTGCCCAAGGTGCCGCCCCTGCGCCCGATGCGGGGCCTTTGGGGCGCGTGATGGTCCGCAACGAGTTTTACCGCGATGGCTACCGCACCATGCTGCGCGTTGTATTGATTGAGGCGATTGCGATTGTGGGCCTCATTATATCCATCGTTGTGATCGTCAACGTCTATCAGCCTGAAAATCGCTATTTTGCGACCACGGAAGATGGCCGTCTCGTGCCGATGACGCCGCTGTCGGAGGCGAATCTTTCGCGCCCTGCGCTTTTGTCTTGGGCAGCGCAATCGGCCACCGAAACGCTGACTTTCGGTTTTCATGATTACCGTCGCCGTCTACAAGAGGCGTCGCGCCATTTTACCCGCAAGGGTTGGGGTAGTTTCGTGAAAGCGTTACAGGATTCCGGTCTTATTGAAGCTGTTGAGGAAAACCGTCAGGTTATCAGCGCGGCGCCACGTTCGGCGCCAACCATTCTGGCCGAAGGCGTTATGGGCGGCGTTTATCAGTGGCAGGTAGAAATGCCGATGATGGTCACTTACCAGATTGGCCAGCAGCAACGTAATGTCAGTATGAATATCCGTCTCAACATTGTGCGCGTTCCAAAACTTGAAAGCCCGAATGGTGTCGGTATCGAGCAATGGGTCGCTTATACGGGTGGGTAAAAATATGGCTCCAGCCCTTGTAACGCTTTGCCGTGACGCGCTTGACAGAATCGCAAAAACCGCCTTTGGTACCTTGGTGGGTGATAACAATGCAGCGCCAGCGGGATTGCCGGTAATGGTCGCGCAAAAAGACGGTAGGGATACGATGGTAACAAGGCTCTTTTCCGGGTCTGCTCTGGCGCTGGTGTTCGCGGTGCTTGTTGGTATTGCCCCAGCCTGTGCACAGGCGCAGGCAAGCTCGGGCGCAACGCCTACGGTCAGCGTTCCGCAAGCCGCATCGTCCACGCAGGCGCCAACAGCCACGCAGCCAACATCAACAGGTGCTGACCCTTCGGGCGTTACCGCGACTGCGCAGCCTCTTGCATCGAATCCTGTCAGTGCCCAGTCTGTTACACAGTCAGGGGTTGCAACGTCCGATCAGGCTGCGTCTATCAATGCCGACCTGAAATCGGATAAAACGGCTACAGTTACGGGCGTTGGTACTCTGCCTGCCGCCAGTGATACGCCGCCGGTTGATCCAAATGATCCGCTGGCGTCTTTCCGCAATGCGCAAGCGGCTGATACCAAGCCTGCGGACCCTGCTGTCGAGGCGCCATTACCGACCGCAGGGGGGTTTCAGCAGCCTGTATCAGGGACAACGCCAGCCATTGCCGATCAGTCGCTGAATATTGACAGCCTAGTCGACGTTGAGGCTAAGCAGGCAGAATTGCAGCAAAAAGCCCGTGAGCAGGCTTTCGACTCTGCTCTGAACGGTATGATGCCCATGTCGCCTGAACAGATCAGGGCGCTGCTGGATAAGTATAAAGTTACCCGTCAGGAATCGGAAACGCGTATCGGTGGTACGCCAACGCCTGAAATTACCGTGCAGACCGTATCTCTTGAGCCGGGCGTCGCACCGCCGGTTATTAAATTGTCACCGGGGCATGTCACATCGGTCACAATGCTGGATATCACGGGCGAGCCTTGGCCTGTTCAGGACGTCAGCTGGGGCGGGAATTTTGAAGTCATCTCGCCGGGTGATGGCGGGCATATCATTCGTGTGTCACCAATGGCTGCGACTGAAGTAGGCAACATGTCGGTGCAGTTGATTGACCTTAAAACGCCGGTTACGTTTACTTTGGAGACGCAGCTCGATGTGGTGCAGTACCGCTTTGATGCGCGTATCCCCGAGAACGGGCCTAATGCGCACCCCCCGATTATCGAGCCTGGGCTTGATATTGAAGCTGGTTCCGACAAATCACTTTCCCAAATTCTTGATGGCGTTCCGCCAGCAGGGACTAGTAAGCTGAAGCTGAGTGGTGTTGATGCGCGTACCGCTGTGTTCCGCGTTGGTGAGGTCTCTTATCTGCGCACACCTTTGACGCTTTTGTCACCCGGGTGGACGGCATCAGTTAAATCTGCTGACGGGATGACCGTTTATGCTGTTAACAATACACCCGTCTTTTTACTTTCCGACCGCGGCAAAATTGTGCGCGCAATGGTTGAGGACAAGCCATGAGAACCGACGACTTTGAAGATATTAAACCGCAAGACACTTCTGACGGCACGCCCGATATAGTAGAGGTAGAGGAAGGTGACGGTTTTAGCGAATTTGACAGCCCTTCCAACAAGGGCGGAAAAAGTCTTGGCGAATTATTCCGCGATAACCCGATCTTCAAGATTGTGCTTATCATTATTGTTGTTGCCGGGCTTGTTTCAGCATTCCTGATTTTTGGTGGGAAGGGTGATGCACCGAAATCGGAAGTCGGTAGCGCCATCCAGGACCGTGAAGCACCCGGGCAGCAAACGACCGAAGATTACCGTAATGCGGTTGATGAAGTGAACCAGCAGCGTCTTGAGCAGGCACAGCGCAATGGCGAGAGTACTATTCCTATCCAGACTGCCGGGCCTGATTCTACCAACGTCAACGGCTTGAATGAAGAGCCGCCGGTTACAATTGACGACCCATTGAAAGATTACCGTTTTGGTGCGCAAACAGATGGTGCGAACCAGCCGATTGACCCGAATGCCTTGCAGCCGGTTTTGACCAATAATCCGAACCAGCAGAACGGGCAACAGCAGCAACAAGTTGCCATGGGGCCTGACCCTGCAGCTGTAGATGCGCTGGCGATTGCAATGGGCGAGCAGATGAAGGGTATCCTCGGTAAGCACGAGATACGTTCGGCCCAGATTATAGGCGTGACCGATATGAAGGCGCTAAGGGAAGCCAGGGCTGCTGCGCTTAAAAACAACAGCGATACGAACGGGGTAGGTAACGGTTCTGATAATGTTACCGCAGAAGAGCCGCCTGTCGAGATCATCATTCCTGCAGGCACGATTGTATATGCCCAGACCTTGACGGAGGCCAATTCTGATGTGCCCGGCCCTGTGCTTGCACGTCTTGCCAGCGGGCCGCTGGCTGGTAGTCGTATTTTGGGTACGTTCGATAATGCTGATGAATATTTGACGCTGAATTTCAATACTGTTGTCGTTAAAGGTATTTCGCAATCGGTCAATGCGGTGGCACTTGACCCTAAAACAACATTGCCAGCCGTTGCGACCGATATTGACCATAAATATATGACGCGTTTCGTGTTGCCGGCTGCTGCTAGCTTCATTGAGGGTATGGGCGATGCTATTGCCCAAAGTGAGCAGACGGTTACAGTTAATAACGGCACATCATCTTCATCGCAATCTGATCTGAATACGAAGCAGGAATTAGCCTCGGCGTTGGCGGATGGCACCTCAAAAGTTGGTGAATCGCTTGATCAGCAGGCAAGTCAGGCCAAGATCGGTGTTAAAGTCCGTTCGGGCACGCCTATCGGTATCCTGTTTCTGGAGCCTGTTGTCAAAGAACAGTAATTACAGGAATAGTATTGAAGAAATCCCATTGAAGGTGGGGCTTGGCTCTGTTACCTCTAGGCTATCATGACAAATAAAAACGACATCGACACAACGGATGAAGATCTGGACGGCTTCGAGCCTATGGAAAGCGCATTTGACGAGGCGCCGGAAACCGATGCCGGTGCTGAAGAGCATGTGGATGATGCCGATTTTCAAGATATTTCCGACGATATAGATGCCGATGTTTTTGGTGAAGGCCAGCCGGCTGATGAAGCACCTAAGAAAAAGGGTCCTAACTGGTTTAATATCGGGGTTGCTTTTGTAGCCGTGCTGGTTGCTGGCGGCCTTATTTTTATGAAGCTTGCGCCATCCCTTTTAGGCGGTAGTGGTAACAACGCAGAAACACCGCCTGCCGCTGCTGCAGGCACAGATGCAGGCGTCACCAATACGGAAGCGGGTGCCAATGCGGCTGCCCAGCAGGCTTTGCAGCCACAAACTCAAGCCGTTACAGGCCCGGGGCTGCTTAATAACCCCGACCAGTACGCAACACTTAACCAAGTGCCGGCCGGTAGTGTTGTCGAAGCTAAAACAGCGCCTGAGTCAGACCCTTTTGCATCCCTGGGCGGGGCTGCGGCACCTGCGCCAGCTACTACCCCTGAGCAAGCCCCGACATCAGCCATAGTGCCCATGCCTAACCCTATTAGCGGCTCTGGCGAGGCGGCGCCTGATACTTCTTCAATTACGAAGGATGCAGCGGCGGCTACGCCTGCAACAACACCGGCGGCTACCAATGCCGGCGCAGCTGTTTTGGATGCGGCCCCGGTTGTCGGTTCGGCTCCTGCAGCCAGCAACAATGCCACGACGGCCGAACTTAAGGCGCAGGTCAGTGCGTTGCAGCAGAAATTTGAAGATCTTGATTCCAAAGTATCGAGTGCGGTTGAAAAAATAGGAACCGCTACGGGCAGTGCCACGCCCGTTGATGATGCGCGCTTATCCACCATCCAGACGACGCTTGAACGCCTTGAAACACGGCTTGATGACCTTTCATCCAAGCGCACAACCACGGCTGTATCGACCCCGCGTGCCGCAACCTATGATGATGCGGGCCCTGTGATCGTGCGTAAAGCATCGGTTAAAAAGGCTGGCCGCAGCAATACCACCAGTAATTCCAAGTGGGATGAACCCTATACCCCTTCGGGCGCACGCCCGGCAGCACTGACCGAGAGTGCCAAGGCAGCACCATCTGCCGCAGGTACGGGCGGTTGGGAATTGCGCGGTGCCCAGAATGGGCGTGCTATTATCGCCAAAGCAGGTGATATGCGTGAAGTGGGCGTTGGCGATAATGTGCCGGGCCTAGGTGAAGTCATGGGCATTGCCACAATGAATGGCCGATGGGTTGTTCAAGGCTCCAAGGGTCGTGTTAGCCAATAACCCCGTTTTTATGCTGCAAATGTGGTTCAAAGCAGCATTTTTCTAGGGTTCTTCTTGGATCTTAACCAAAAATTAGATAAAATTTTACAAAATAGAAGCCGGAGCAATGTGCGCCTTCAAGACGCACAGCTTACTGGTATAGCGGGGTAGTACATGGTGTTTTCTTTATTTAAAAAGAGCCCTGAGGGGCCTGCCAAAAAAACCACAGGGCCTACAACATTTGGCAATGTGATGCGTTATGCGCACACGCCGCAAATCGGCATTCGCTTGAAGCGTCTGGGCGAAAAGCTCGGTTATTTCTCGTTCCTGCTGGCACTCGTATACCGCTCCGCCCGTCTTTTGCCTGCCGGGCACCCGATGCTCAACCCCGCCAATATAGGGCGTTTCGGAGTGCGCGACGTTATTGCCACGGCGGCTAACCGCCTTGTGATGAAGCGCGAAAACATGGATCAGATCATGATTTTCGGGGCCGTGATGGTTGCCGTGATTATGATTGTCATACAGGCCTTTATGTTGTGCCTTTATGCGTTTATCGATTCCGCTAATGCTGCCAGCCCTAGCGGTTCTATGTTCACAACGCCATCGCCTAGCCAGGATATTATTTTTGAATTCCTGCGGAATGTTTTTGGCGTTAATTCCATGTTTGGCGGCTCGGGTAGCGGTACGCCAATTCAAACTGGGCTTCATGCCCTTTTAGGTTTTTACAGCACGGCCATGATGATTATCGCCGTGATGATCGTTGTTTATTACACCATTACTGTTGTTGGTGAATCCGCACAGTCGGGTACGCCGTTCGGGCGCCGTTTCAATGGGCTTTGGGCGCCTATCCGCCTTGTGCTTGCGCTGGGTCTTCTGGTGCCGCTGGGTGGCGGGCTTAACACGGCACAGTACCTTGTGCTTAACGTGGCAAAGCTAGGCTCTGGCCTTGCATCACAAGGCTGGAAAACCTTTGTAGATAGCTATGCCAATGCAGGCAGTACGGGAGCCGGCGTTGGCGCGCCTTCCATGCAGCAGATTGGCGGGAGTATTCTTTCGGCTGAAGTGTGCCGCGCAGCTTTTAACCAGGTTTATAGAGGGTCTAAATCGGTCAAAATTTATATGCGTTACCAGCCTGCAAGCGGCCGACTTGTTATTCAGGAAGCTGCTTTCACAGCAGCCGAGGTCAGTGCGGCCGTTTCAGCTGGCGCTAACTCTATAATGTATTCATGGATAGGCCGGCCTACAGGCTCGCCGGCTAGCGCCTTCTCGCCCACATCGAAGGCGACATGCGGGTCTATTTCCATGAGCCTTAAAAAGAGCAAGGGTACCAGCGAAATTGATACAGCGATCAATACGATCAATACTCAGATGCAGGCTGCTTATGTCGCAGCACTCAATACGCTTGTTTCGGGTATGGGCGGCGGCATCTCCAGCCAGACGGATAGTTCGCCTGCCAGAAGGGTGGCTCAAAAAAGTATTGCATTTGGCAACTCTGATTGGGTTACCAACAGCTCAGCCGATATGAATGCTGTTGCGGTTGCCGGTGCAGCGGTTATCGATTCTGCCCAAACTCAAATTAATAGTGCTGTCAGAAGTGTTAGCTTCGGCGATTTGCGGGCTAACCTTATAAGTAAAATGAAAACCGAGGCTTCAACCCGTGGTTGGGGTACGGCTGGTGCCTACTATTCATCGATTTCCAAGATCAACAGTATGACAGCGGGCGCTGTTAATGCTTCGTACCCCAAGGGCTTTGAAACTGGTTCGGGGCTTTCTTCCGGTATGAAAGATAGCCAGTCTTTTTGGGGCTGGCTTGGTGAAACCACAGGCTTGTGGACGGATTCTGATAAGCAGGTCAAACAGGTGTTGACCGCACTCAATGACCTGAATACAGGGATTATGAGTAAGGTTTCTGTCGGGACTCTCAACCCTGCTGGAAATTTCCGCTCAGCATCTGAGAAATTTGGTGTTGAAGCTGATGCGAGTAGCATATTTACCAACCCGATCTACACGCTTGCTGTATGGCAATTTGGCGATGCGTTCATCCAGTTGTTTGATGCACCTACTTTAAACCCTATGCCGGTTTTGGTGGGCGCTGGTGGTAAACTGCTTGAGCACGCAGGGGTTATGGCTTGGTGGTATATAGGCTCGCAGATGGGTAGTGTTGCGGCGGCTGTAGTAGGTGCTGGCTTTGGGGCTGTTGCTGCGGGTCCTGGCGGGGCCGCTGTTGGTGCCGTTGGCTTCACTATGCTTTCCCAGATTCTTGCAGCGGCAAGCGGCTTCCTTTGGTTGACCATTACTATCGGCGCGACTGTTGGTATTGTGTTGTTCTTCCTGCTTCCACTGATGCCATTTATGTATTTTACATTCTCGACCATTAACTGGGTTATTGAGGTGGCCGAGGCGTTTGTATCCATGCCTTTGTTCGCGCTGGCACATCTGCGTATTGATGGTGAAGGGATGCCCGGGCAAACGGCCTATGCAGGGTATCTGACGCTATTCGGGGTCATGCTGCGACCATTGCTGATTATTGTAGGCCTCATCGTCTCCAGCCTTATATTCGGGGCGGGCGTGTATTTTATTAATTCAGTTTATCTCGAGGCCGTATTTGCCTACAGGCCTGGCGGCACAGCTAAGATCGACCTCAGTCAATTGGGCGGTTTTGAGCTTGTTACGTATTTGGTATTGTATGTGTACATGATATACACGCTGGCGAATTCTACCTTTAAGCTGATTGACACCATCCCTGACAAGATGATGCGCTGGATTGGCGGTAGCACACCATTTACAGGCGATAAGCCTGCGGATATTGGCCACTTCCAGGGTATGGCTGTAGCCGGTTATGTTGCGATGACGCAAGGTAAAGGTGCGTTTGAAGGTGCTACTGGCGCTGTAAAAAATATGGCTGCTTCTAAGGATCCGAATAAAGAAGCCAAGCTTCGTGGAGATGCCGGTACTACTATAAAAGATAAGTTCTGGGGCAAACGCGAGATTGATGGTGGTGGCGGTAAAACCCCACCGGAATAAGCACATAACATGTCAAAAAAGAGCCGCAATGAGCGGCTCTTTTTTATGGGTATGATTCTATGTTGGTTATGTAGCAACCGTTTAAGAAGGGTCTTTTATCTAAGACCATATTGCAGGCAAAAAAAACCGCGCTACAAGGCGCGGTTTTTTTTATGAGAGATATGGCCTACATGCCGCCCGGGCGTGGCGCTTGTGGGCGCGGGGCCGTTGTTGGTAGGCTGGAGGGGTGCGCTACGGCTTCAGGCTGTTCACCTGGGATAACCTTACCGAGGTCACCCTTGGCTTCAACAGTAGGTACGCCTGCCTGAGGAGGCATGCCGCCGATACTGTCTGCACGTGTGAATGGTTTAATGGTTGGCACGGTAATGTTATCTGCAGGTGCTACCGTAGCGCTGCCTGCAAGTATGTCTGATGGGTTAGCAGGTTTTACCGCGACTTCTGGTGCCTCTTGCGTAGCTAATGATGTAGAGGCAGCCGGTGTTGCGCCTGTCGCGTCCGCTGTAATGGGGCTGGCAGCAGCAACAGGTTCAGGGTGCTGTTCAACACGCGGGTCTTCAATGGTTGGCGTGCCTGCTTTATCAAGTTCTGGTGCGATGGCATCAGCTTTAGGGGTTTCGCCCTCAATCGAGTATTCCTGAGCCTTTTTCGGCCATCCGTTATTGTATTTTTCAATCAGGCTGTCGATTTCAGGGCATTGCAGGCGCATTTCTTCCAATGCGCGCGGGTGGATGCCAAAATCGGCTGAGGGGTCTTTGCCATCACGGCTGATTTTTTTGATTTGCTCCGCCTGGCCCTTCATGCCAATGACAGGTTTTATACCGCCCAGATCAGCTTCCTGCAGAACTGCCATCAGCATCAGGGACTGTTCGTATTGGTCTTTGTCGTTACGCAGGCCTAAGCCTTTGCGTAGCAAGCCGCGGCCGGTGCTAAGTTTGAATTGTACTTGTTGCCCTTCACCATCAACTGTTGGGTTACGGCGGCGTGCAATGTAAGTACGGGCCATGTTACGTGCATGGTTGGGGCCGAATTTTTCGCCTTTACTAAGCAGAACAGAGGTTTTGTTGCCGCTATCGCGGTAAATATTGCCCTTGTTATCAGCCAACGCCATTACAGGCAGGCCTGGGCCCGTGCCCATTGGGCGCTCCTCGAGACGCACGGCGACGAATGGAAGCGGGTTGCCTTGCTGGTTTAAAAGCGGGTGTGTTTCGGCAAAATCTTTCAAGACATCGGCACGGACTTGTTCATCCGTTTCCTGCGATGCAAGATATTGTTCGATTGTAACGCCTTTGGCACCTGCTTTGGCCTGAATGCGCTCAAGGAAAGCGGGGTCGCGTTCAAGGCCACCATAGCGCACGGCCAGAAATGCCAATGTTCCGGCATCAAGTGGTACGAATTCCTGCAAGGCCAGATGCTTTTTCTTGGTTTTTGTGGTTTGGGCATCTTCTGCCGCTTGGTCGACTGCTTCGATTTCCAGCGGGTCGCGGTATATAATATGGCTTACGCCAGACCATTCAGGGTCGGCGCTGATAGGCCCAGATGTTTCTTGAAATGCCGGGCTTACAATCGATGCGTCTGCGTTTGATGCTGGCGGCGCAATAGGCGCACCTTCGACCGGAGCAGTTAGCGTTTCTGTTGTGGCGGCGGCGGCAGGTTGTGCGTTGAGGCGGTCAATTGCTGCTATTGCGGCAGCCGTGGTTGCAAGCCCGATACCTGAAGTTTCTGTATCTGAGCTAACTGTTTGCTCGGCTTGGGCTACAGCAGGTGCTGCGGCCTGAGGTTCGGAAGCTGTGACTTGCGGTGCTGCATGGTCTTGCTGTTGTGCTGTGGCTGCAGGCGGAGGAATATCGCTCAAACCTGAAGCATCCAAGCCTGAAAAATTGGGTTCGGCTGCTGCTGGTATAGGGGCAGGCTGCTCGAATGTCTGGGCTACGGGCGCTGGCTCCGGCGTGGGGGTCGGTGCAGCCACAAAAGATTGATCGGAATTGCCACCGGCATTCAAGTTGTTATCGTCAGCCATATCACACCTTTTTCTACGCAATATATGTCGCGTTTTTTGCCCTGAAATGCAGGGGCTATGCCCTTTATACACGGGGCTTCTTAATGTTTCCCTAATACCGTGGGGTCACTATAGCGTAAAATGGCCCCGAAAATCAAATTTGAAGTAGGGGAAAAGCGAATTTAAACCCGCTTTTTATTTAACGTCGCTGGTGCCGCCCCTTTTCAGGTAGTCGAGCAGGGCATCTACCGTACCGCCGCCTTGCTGGATAATGCCGGCAAAGTCATTGCGCTGGGTCACTGCCATGCTCACGCCTTCGACCATAACGTCGATCACGCGGTAGCTGCCACCCTTAGAGCGCACGCGCCAGTCAACTGAGACGGGAGCGCTGTTCTTGCTGGTGATCTTGCTACGCACGACAATGTCGCCCGAAGGGTCGAGGCGGCTTTCGGTGACATCGAAGCTCTGGCCCGAATATTTGTTAAAACGGGCGGTGTAGACGTCAATGATCATTTTTTCGTAGAGGCCGTTATAAGCCTGTTGCTGGGCCGGTGTTGCCACGCGCCAGAAACGGCCCATGGCAAAACGGCCAATGGTGCCCATATCGAAATTCTGGGTAAGGATACGTTTGAAAACCTGTTTTTTAGCGCCTTCATCAAGGGATGCGTTGGCAATAGTTGCGATGGCTTCATCGCCCATTTTAGAAACCATGTTCTGTGCGACTTTGGTGTCGTCAGTTGATACCAGAACGGTTGCGAGCGGTGCCGAAATGGCGCTGATAACGGCTACGCCATGATCTGTTGAAAACGACATGGCGGTTGCCTGTGCCGTCAACGGGCCGATAGCGAGAACGGGGAACACAAAAGCAATGAAGCGGTGACGCATATCCATGAATAAGACCCTGACACATGTTTAGGGCCGCTTTGTGGCGGCCCCATGAGAACTGGTGATATTTATAAGGCAAAGCCCGCCTCAATCAAGAGGGGTTGTGCGCTTTATTCGATGGTGGGGAGGGCCGTTTTGGTCGGGTCCAGATCATCAACCAGAGCTTTGCGGCGCTGGACATAGACGCTTTGTAAGCTGGTGTAGAGATCGCCCGAGTTGCGGCGCAAATCGTGCATCAGGTCGTAGGTGCGGTCCTTGCTGTCGAGGACAGTCAGGCCCGTGCGTGTATATTTGATGGCGTCATGATCACCATTGGTTGCGTACCAGTAAATCGGGTCCATCGCCATGTCGGCTACGAAGCCTACTGAGTCACGCAAGGTGGATGGGCCCAAAATTGGCCATACGATGTAAGGGCCGCTGCCCACACCCCAAGTTGCCAGTGTTTGGCCGAAATCTTCAGGCTGGTAGGTGATGCCCTGTTTCCCTGCCATATCGACAATACCGCCGACGCCAACAATTGTGTTGATGGCAAAGCGTTTAGCAACAACGCCTGCGTCGCTCACGTTGCCTTGTAGCAATTCGTTTGCTGCATAGACAGGGCTTTTCAGGTTGTCGAGAACGTTGTGAACAGCGGTACGGCCCACTTCAGGCACGATGGTGCGGTAGACTGTGGTGATCGGGTTGAACAAAATTTTGTCCAGAACCTCGTTGAAGGCGAGGGTTACGCGGTTGACTGGCTCGATCGGGTCGTACACAGCCGCTTCATCGCCTGATGAAATGGGGTCCTTAGGGTTGACGGCACAACCTGCGAGAGAGAGGGAAATTAAGCCGGCGAGAACAGCCATGCTGAAAGTGCGAGCAAAAGAAAAGTTGGCGGGCATGTATATTCCTAGACCGGTGGACCGGAAAAAAGTGTTTCAGAAGGCCATTCTAAAGAGAGGGGTTTAACAACCCCTTAAAAGACAGGCGTAAATCGTAACATTATTGTGCAGAACGTCAATTGGCGCAGACGGATATTTCTAGCCATCTTCCGTATTTAAAAGCCACGTTATGCTGCCGAGCATAACGATGATGGCGGTGGACCATGCCGCCAGCAATACAGGCAATTGGTGAGAGCCGCCTAGCGCGCGTAAAAACGATGACATGAAGAATACAACAAAGCCCGCACCCACCCCCGTAACAACCATGAATAGTGCGCGCTGGAAGCGCGGCGGACGCAGGGATACGGTGGCAGCCAGCAATATCATGGCGGCCAGCAGCAGAGGTTGGGCAAGCAGGCCTTGATAGTAAACTTCCATCGATGTGGTTTCGAGCCCTGTGTCAGACAGGGTGCGAATGAAGGCGGGTAATTTCCAGAACGATATGGTTTCGGGGTCCGAAAAACTCTCCTGAATGTCTTGCAGTGTCAGGTCGGTTGAAAGCGTATATGTCGCTTCTTTTACCGGCGGGTTATTGGTATCGCGAATGATCGCATTATGAAATAGCCAGCGGCCGGGTTGCAGTTGAACCGTCTCGGCATCAAGGCGGCGGGTGTGATTGCCCACTTCGTCAAAGAACAGGACCATAATGCCATTGAGGCTCCAGTCTTTGATTTTGACGGAATCGGCGTGGATGATGACTTCGCCGTCGGGGTCGGCTTCACGCAGCCATAGCCCCTGCTGCGATACGGTCACGAGTTTTTTATGCTGGCCCAGGTATTCAGCTTCCAGATTCTGGAATTTGTGGACCATGCTAGCCGACACCGGGTGCAGCACCATGATGTGTACGAGGCCAATAAAAATGGCTGTCATGACGAGCGGTGCCACAAACTGCCATGCTGAGAAACCAGCAGCGCGCATGGCTGTGAGTTCCTGCCGGCGGGCCAGAAACCAGAAACAGGCCATGGCAGAAAAAAGTACTGCGAAGGGCAGTAATATCTGCGCCATTTCAGGCAGTTTATAGAGGCCCATTTCAAGTACGATGCCGATGCCGATGTCATCGCGTTTGGATGCCCTGCGTAGCAATTCAAGGGTGTCGAACAGGTATACAATCGCCATAAGGCCGGTCATGATCATGAGGAACATGCGCATGAAATGGCTAATAAGATAGCGGCTCAGAAGTGCGGCTGGTTTCATTGACCGCCCCCGTTTTTATAGGATTTCTGGCGTAGTTTATGCCAAGCGCGCGCAATATCCAGCAGCAACATTTCGCCTGTTGGCGTCAGGAAAAAGATGGCGATAAGAACGGGCGCAAGCGATATGCCGTACATCATCGCGTAGCCAACAAGATTTTTTTTGGCAATATTGAATGCCGCTAAATAGAGCCCTTGTAATACAAGCGCCGATATAACGGCGGCACCCACCAGTGGCATTTGCCCCGAACGTTTGTATTGCCCCTGCATTAAAAATACGGCGCCCATCATGGCGAAGGCAAGCATAAGAATCGGGGTTGTCAGGCGGCGGTGCAGTTCGGCCCTGAACTGCATGCGGTCTTCGGGTGTTTCCTTGGCAAGGGATTCAGGGTCGGTCAACTCGCCCAGCGTGCGTTCGTCGGGTTCGCGCCAGCGACTATCTTTATCTTCGGCGGCTGCGGGAATATCGAGAGTGTATTGCCTGAAATCAAGCCTTGAAAACTTGCCTGTTGTTGCATCCGATTCCTGCCGTGAGCCTTCGTAAACAACGATTTTCTGGCCCTCGCCTTCGCTTACGATATTGCCCGAACGGGCAACGACGGTAACGTCGGTCGGCCCGCGTGTATCGTGGACCATAAGGCCTATCAGCCTGCCGTCGGGCATACGGTTGCGCACATAGGCCGTCAAATCGGTACCGACCGAATTGAAAACGCCTTCGCGGAACAACAAGTGCGTGTATTGGGTACGGATTTCCTTGCGTAATATTTGCATGCGCGAGACACCCAGCGGGGAGATCCAGAGTGACAAAACAAGGAGGCCTAGCACCAGCATGAGGCCCGCGCTGAAAACGGGGCGCGCCATACGTATGGGGGAGGCACCGCTTGCCCGCATTACCAGCATTTCGGAATCGGTGCCAAGACGGTGGAACACAAAAATGGTGGAGATAAGGACCGAGACAGGAAGTACTGCTTCGAAAAACCGTGGCAGTGACAAAGCCATCATCGACATGAAGGCGGATGCGCTGGCATTTGATTCCAGCACCAGCTCAATGACCCTGAGGGATTGTGTGAGTAACACAACCATCGACAGGCTGCCCGCCACCACCAGGGTGCTGACCAGCAATTGCCGGATGAGGTATCGATCGAAAACGCCGAACATAGATTGACCGTCACGTCCTAAGGTTTATTCTTTTGGCAGACCATACACTTAAAAAGGCGAAGGCTCAAAATCCATGAAAATCAGTTTTAATGCCACCCCTAATAAAGAGACCGATCTGCATTTGATTGCCGTGGCCTCTGGCCAGCTTAAAAAGATTGGCGGCCCTTACGCTGCCGCGGTTAAGGCCATTCTTGGTGCCAACCCTGATTTCAAAGCCGAGGCAGGCGACGTTGTAACATGCGTTGTACCGGGCGGAAAATCACGGCGCGTTGGGCTTTTGGGGGTTGGCACTGTCAAGGATGCGACCCAGCTATCGTTCGAGGTGATTGGCGGCAAGCTTGTCGGCGCCCTTATAAGCCTGCCGATTGGTGATGTGTTCGTGGATTGCGCGCAAGTGGCAGGATTAACCCCCGCCGACGCTGCCGCCATGGCATCGGGTGCCAGCTTGCGGGCCTATACTTTCCGACAGTACCGCACCAAAGATAAAGACGATGTTTTACCCGATACACTGACTTTTGGCGCTCCTGCAGCGGCGCAGAAGGTTTTCGTGGGTATGGCCAAGGTTGCAAGTGCCGTGCATTGGGCGCGGGATTTGGCCAACGAGCCGCCAAACGTGCTGTTCCCCGATTCGTTTGCCAAGCGCGTTGTCGCCAAATTGCGCCCCTTGGGCGTCAAAATTAGCGTACTGGACGATAAAACCCTTACCAAAAAGGGCTTTGGCGCGCTTATGGCGGTCGGCAAGGCCAGTGAACAACTGCCGCGCCTTGTTGTCATGGAATATAAGGGCCCTAAAGCCAAGGCTGGTAAGCCCGTGGCGCTGGTGGGCAAAGGCATTACGTTCGATTCGGGTGGTTATTCCATCAAAACCGGTGATGGCATGGTCGATATGAAATTCGATATGGCAGGGGCTGCTGCCGTAGCCGGTGCCATGATGGCCTTGGCGGCCACAAAGGCACCCGTGCATGTGGTGGCAGCGCTTGCGATGGCCGAGAACATGATTTCGGATGAAGGCTACCGCCCATCCGATGTTCTGACATCGCTTTCGGGCCAGACGATTGAAGTTACCAATACGGATGCCGAGGGGCGTCTGGTTCTGGCCGACGCCTTGTGGCACATACAGGAAACGTACAAGCCGCGTGCGATTGTCGATATCGCGACACTTACGGGTGCTGCCATGGTGGCTTTGGGCGAAGAATTCGCTGCCGTGTTTTCAAATGATGACGGCGTGCTCGACGGTTTGAAAAACGCATCGAAAAATACGGGTGATAAAGTGTGGCATATGCCACTCGATAAAGCATTCGACCGCGCGATGGATAGTACGATTGCCGACATGAAAAATGCGGCCGCGACGCGTTTTGGTGGCTCCAGCACTGGCGCTGCATTTTTGTCGCGCTTTATCCAGAAAGATGTGAAATGGGCGCATGTCGATATGGCGCCTGTCATGAGTGTACGTAGCGATACAGCCCTTTGTCCGCGCGGGGCTACGGGTTTTGGCGTACGGCTTTTGACCTCTTGGGTTTTGAAGGCATAACACCTGATGACCGAAGTCCGTTTTTATCATTTACTCAAGACGCCGCAAGATGTGGCGCTGCCGCAGATTGCTTTGAAGGCATGGCAGGCAGGCGGACGCGTTGTTGTGAAATGTGTAGATGATGCGCAGGCTGATTTGCTCAATGATGCGCTATGGAATTTTCGCCCTGATTCTTTCTTGCCGCATGGCACGAGCGATGATGGTAACGCCGCGTTGCAGCCCGTGTGGTTGACCGCCAATGATGAAAATCCGAACGGTGCCAAAACGCTGATTGTGGCCACAGGGTGTACGTCAGAAATGCTGGGCACGTACGATTTGTGTTGCCTGTTTCTTGACGGGCATAACGATGCCGAAATTGCCGATGCCCGTATAAGGTGGAAGACCTATAAAGAGGCCGGCCATACGGTTTCGTACTGGCAGCAGGGCGAGCAAGGCTGGGAGAAAAAAGCCTAAAAGCGCAAACTAGACGTCTGAAAGCGGCTTTTCAGCGATCAGGACCCCTGAATCGACGTAAGATTGGGCTGTATCGGTAAGCGATGCGCCGTAAATGCGGGCAATTGTCACGAAATCGTTACCCGCGCCGTCACTATTGACCCTGACATAGGTGTCAGCCCCCGTAGTCTGGAACTTGATGAAATTGGCGATCGGGTCATTGGCGTCGTAGCCTGTCAGCAGACTTGAAAGATCCAGATGGTCTTGATCAGACCCGCTTAAATCAAAGTTGAAAATCCGTTCGACCGAGGCGTCCATGACATCAACGACGAAAGTATCGTTGCCGCCATCGCCGTACATATAATCGGACCCTAAACCGCCGACCAGCAAATCATTGCCCGAACCGCCATATAAATAATCATTGCCGTCGCCGCCATAGAGCGTGTCGTTGCCTGCGTGGCCGTAAATGCGGTCAATACCTGCATCGCCGTATACTTTGTCGTTACCGGCTTCGCCATAGGCGTAATCATCGCCTGCGCCGCCGTAAATGATGTCGTGGTCAAGGCCGCCCCAGACCATATCATTGTCGGTGCCGCCATTCAGGGTGTCATTACCGTCGCCGCCATAGAGGCGGTCTGTGCCCGCATCGCCCGATACGGAATCGTTGCCTGCATCACCATAAAGATAATCGTTATAAGCCCCGCCCGAGAGCGTGTCGTGCCCATCGCCGCCATACAGGTAATCGGTGCCACCTTCGCCGAACAGACGGTCATTGCCTGCGTTGCCGCGCAATGTGTCAATATTGTCACCGCCGTATAGGGCGTCGTTTCCATCGCCGCCATACAGAAAATCATTGCCGGCGAGGCCGCTGATAGTGTCATCGCCGTTATTGCCGCTAATGCTTTCGCCCACGCTGGTGCCTTGTAGGCTCGTGCCTATGATTGTGGGGCTGGCCAAAGCCTTGAGACCATCGAGCGTGTAGGTTGTCGTGCCGATCATGAAGGATTCAATATCGTACAAACGGACGCTGTCAGTACCGATTTTACTGGTCAGATTAATGTCTGTGGCAGATGTTATGACGAGGCTATGGTTAAATGTGCCGTTAAAGATGTATGTGTCGTTGCCTGCGCCGCCATACACGGTGTCCTGACCCGCGCTTCCGAATATATAGTCGTTACCGCGGCCCGTGTTGATCATGTTATTGGCGGCATTGCCGGTTATGGCATCGCTACCATCACCCGTGTAGACGTTTTCGATTGTTGTGGTTGCGCCTAGTGCGATACCGCGGCCATTGATATTGCCCGCGCGTGATGCCAAATCAAAAATGACGCTGGATGTAACGGCGGCGGCGTTGATGGTGTCGATGCCGCCAAGGTCTGTCAGTGTGTAGGTTGCCTTAGATGTGGCAGCAAATTCATCGGTAAATATGTAGCGATCATCTGGCGTGTTGGTATCGCCCAGAAACTTGATGGACCAGCTATTCAGGGTACCCGTAGTGCCTGCTACGCGGTCATAGACCTTGAGTGTCCATGTGCCGAGTGAGGATTCGCCCCAGTCGGCAACCGTATCGAAAGTAAAACTGGGCAAGGTGTTCACGTTGGCGTTATCGACCAGCACGCTTTGGGTGCCTGTAGGCGAGACTAGAATTACATCAAGCTGAGATGATAATGCGTGCGATATATCGAATGTTACTTCGATGCGGTCGATCGTAATATCCTGCGCGATGCTAATACTGGACGCCGCAAATGTTGTAGCATCTGGGATGCGTACGAGGGCTGTGCTGCTGCCCGTCACGGTATCGAGTGTGGCGTACGTGCCCTGGCCAGAAGCCCATGTTTCCGCCATGCGTACTGCTGCATAGGCGTCAACCAGACCGAAGCCATACTGGTGCGAGAAGTGGAGGCCGGTGCCGTTGAGGTCAGTCGCGCCGTTGGTTTGCCAGCTTGCATTTGTCGGGTCAATTTTACGTGATGAATAGGCCAGAATTTCCTGTACGTCGCGGTAGCCGAGGTTGGGGTTCGCATCGAGCATCAGTGCTATAACGCCGGAAACGATGGGTGCTGCGAAGGATGTGCCGCTGACCCCGACATAGTCGCCTGCTACATAACCGTCATTGCCTGTGTTGTCAGTTGTATAGATGGCGACACCGGGGGCCGAGACAAGTACGGATGCACCAGGTGTGCTGAAATAGCCTATTTTACCCGTGCTATCGATGGCACCTATGGCGATTGTGTATGCCGAATTTTGCATGCTGTGATAGTTGGTATTGTCGCCTGACGTGGCACTGTTGCCTGCGGCAAAAACAATGTTGGTGCCGAGGCCATTGCGCCCAGTTGCCACGGCCATAAGCATTGATGCTTCAATACCGTCCATATAGCTTTGATTAAAGTTGTCGCTGAATGCGCCTACAAAACCCCAGCTATTGTTGACGACATCAAAATTGCGGGCGGCCTCCATTGCGTTTTCAAACATCTCAAACGTAGAATCGGCGGAAAAGCTGACGCGCAGGCCTGACATTTTCGCATCTGATGCGATGCCCATCATACCCGTACCGTTGTCATCCGCGCCAATTACGCCGGCAACAGCTGTGCCATGCCCATCGCCCGCTTCGTACATCGGTGTTGCATCGTTGTATCTGAAATCATAATCGGTTGTGGTATCGAAATTGGCGGCGAGATCTTTGTGCGTCAGATCAAAACCGTCATCGATAATGCCGATTTTTATGCCCTGGCCTTTGTAGTCATCCCACACGCGGGTGACGTTGATATCGATACCTGCAGTGCCCGTGTTTTTGAGGTGCCACTGATACGAAAAGTATGTGTCGTTAGGAATAAAGCTAGGCGTGATATTGACGCTGACAGGTATGACTGGCTGGCTTGTGGCGCTGGCTGCGAATGACACGTACGGGGCTATGGTTACGCCCGCGGCTACAGGCGTATTCTGCTCTGTATCATCAAAACGTGCTGTTTTGGACTTCAATGCCATGGGCCACCTCTAATTCAAGGTAATTACAATATCGAGATTCGCTTAACAGCTTCTAAACAGTGTTTTTCATAATTATCTGGATGTTTTGGCCAGTTTGCCGCCTGTCGTGGGTAGCTTGCAGCCCGTGGTGGTGGGCAGGCTTAAAGGCAGACCCAGTACCGAGCGCTGGGCCAGATAAGCGAAACCTTCGGCTTCCATCGTGTCACCCGGCCAGCCAAGTGTATCAGCCGCGACTGTTCGCAGCGCCGCATTCAGGCGCGCCATAATGGCGCGATTGTGCCGCCCGCCGCCTGCCACTGCCAAAGTTTGCGGCATGGCGGGCATGAGCTTCAGGGCAGCTAGCACGCTGTCGGCCGTAAAGGCGGCCAAAGTGGCCGCGCCGTCGGCTAAACTCATGCCATCAACCTTGCAATGGGCAAAGGCGTTACGGTCGAGTGATTTGGGGGCGGGTTGTTTAAAGAACGGGTGGGCCAGCCATTCATTGACGCGCGCCATATCGGGTGTGCCGGCAAAAGCCTTTGCGCCGTCGGTATCCATCGGCAGGCCTGTCTGCGCTAACATCCAGTCGTCAATCAAGGCGTTGGCGGGGCCGGTATCGCAAGCGATAACATTATCGCCATCAACCCATGTGATGTTGCCGACGCCGCCCAAGTTCAGAATACAGGCGGGGCCTTGTATACCGGCCTTTTGTATCAAGGCACGGTGATACAGGGGCAGCAGTGGTGCGCCTTGCCCGCCTGCAGCCATATCGTTTTTACGAAAGTCGTAAACCACATCGATGCCTAAAGCATCGGCCAGTGCCTGTCCGTCACCCAATTGCCACGTGCGGGCATTGGCAGGGTCGTGGAATATGGTCTGGCCGTGAAAGCCTACGAGGTCGGGTTTTTCGGGTGTTTTGGCTAGAAAATCAAGGCAGGCCTTGATGTGAAGCTCGGTCACGATTTTGGCGGCGGCAGCAACTTGCCCCGCCGCGTTATCGGCCGATTTGCCTAGAACTGCGCGCAACTGCGCACGGACATCTTCAGGGTAGGGCACGAAGCCGGCATCCAGCCTATCGGCAAACAGGTCGCCATCGGTGCGTAAAAGCGCCATATCGATGCCGTCCATCGATGTGCCGCTCATGAGACCCAATACGGTTGCAACCTTTGCCATAGCGTTATTTTCTGATATTCAGGGGGCATTGTCATGGGGTTTTATACGATGTCTTACAAATCAGAATTCTTGAACACTTTGTCCGAACGCGGGTTCATCCATCAATGCAGCGATTTCGATGCGCTTGATGCGAAACTGAAATCAGGTAGGCAATCGGCCTATGTGGGCTATGACGCCACGGCGACATCGCTGCATGTCGGTAACCTCATTTCCATCATGATGCTATCGTGGTTCCAGAAAACGGGCCACAAGCCTGTGACGCTTATGGGTGGGGGCACCACCAAAGTTGGCGACCCTTCAGGCAAGGACGATGCCCGCAAAATGCTGTCGGTTGCTGACATCAACAACAACATCACCAGCATCCAGCAGGCGTTTTCAAAATTCATGTCGTATGGCCAGGGGCCGACAGACGCCATCATGACCAATAACGCGGCATGGCTTGATACGCTCAATTACATCGAATTCCTGCGCGATGTGGGCAAGCATTTTTCGATCAATCGTATGCTGGCGATGGATTCGGTGAAGTTGCGCCTCGAGCGCGAGCAGCCTTTGTCATTCATCGAATTCAATTACATGATTTTGCAGGGCTATGATTTCGTGGAGCTGCATAAACGCCATGGTACGATTTTACAGATGGGCGGCTCCGACCAGTGGGGCAATATCATCAACGGGGTTGAACTTGGCCGCCGCATGAGCGGCTATGAACTCTATGCACTTACAACGCCGCTGCTGACAACGGCATCGGGTGCCAAAATGGGCAAGAGTGCGCAAGGCGCCGTATGGCTGAATGCCGATATGCTGAGCGCTTATGATTACTGGCAATACTGGCGCAATACGGAAGACGCCGATGTAGGTAAATTCTTGCGTCTTTACACCTTCCTACCGCTTGACGAGATCAAGAAGCTGGAAGCCTTGGGCGGCTCGGAAATCAATGAAGCCAAGAAACGTCTGGCTGATGAAACCACGCGCCTGTGCCACGGGAATGAAGCCGCACAAGCTGCCGCCGAGACTGCGCGCAAAACATTCGAAGAGGGTGCCGTTGCCGATAATTTGCCCACTATTGAAGTGGCTGGCGATTTGCTCGACCGCGGAATCAGCCTTGTGCAATTGCTGAAAGACGCAGGGCTTGTAGCATCGAATGGTGAAGCGCGCCGCCTGATACAAGGTGGCGGTGCACGCGTGAATGACCAAGCGGTTGATAACGATAATTTCGTTTGTACGACATCCATGCTGGGTCACGCAGGTGCCATTAAATTATCGGCAGGCAAGAAGAAGCACGCGCTTGTGCGGCTGGCCTCCTGATTGGGCGTATAAAGTAGGCGTATCTTTGTTTATGCGCCGCATACCCATTCAAGCACGGCCATACGCATTGGCACGCCCAAAGCCGCTTGCTTTAAAATGAGGGACCGTTGAGGGTCGTCGGCTACTTCGTCGCTAATTTCGATACCGCGGTTGAGCGGCCCTGGGTGCATCACGTAAACATCGGGTTTAGCAAGTGCAAGGCGTGCGGGTGTTAAGCCGTAATTTTTGAAATAGCTGCTGTCTGATTGCATGCCGCCAATTTTCATACGGTCTTTTTGCAAATTCAGCATCATGACAATATCAGCGTCTTTAATACCGTCTTCAATGGTGTTGCAGCGCTGGGCGCTGGTAAATTCCTTTTCCTGCGGCATCAGCATAGGCGGGGCTACAATACGGACCTTGGCGCCAAGGCGGGAAAGCAATACGTAGTTGGAGCGGGCCACGCGCGATTGCGCGATGTCGCCGCATAGCGCAATTGTCAGCCCTTCGATATGGCCTTTGACGCGACGGATGGTAAGGGCATCGAGCAACGCCTGTGTCGGGTGCGCGCGCCATGAATCGCCCGCGTTGATGACAGGGCATTTGAAAATACTGGATGCAAAGCGCGGGGCGTTATATTCGGAGTGGCGTAGAATAACGCCATCTGGCGCCATGGCTGCTAGCCCTGATAACGTATCGTAGTAGGTTTCATAGGTGCGGTATGTGGATTCGTTAGTCGAAAAATTGACGATTTCGGCGCCCAGTTTTTTAGCCGCGAATTCAAATGACATGCGCGTGCGTTCGGAGTCTTCAAAGAACAGATTGAAAAATATTTTACCCTGCAATACGGGGTCTGGCCGCTGGCCGCTTTCGATTACGTGGGCCCAAAATTCTGCGCGGTCCATTAGTGTTTCGGGTACACCCAGCGCCAGACTTTCAATGTCGAGTACGTGATGGGTCATGGCTTGGTGTTACCGTTTGTTGGTGGGGCCATGCGGTAAGTCACAGGCGTATCGGATAATTTATAAGGCGAGCCTACAAGGCGGATGGGCGCAGCAGCTAACGGGTGGTCCATCGCTATCACCATATCGCGTGCAGCGGTTTGCGGATGATCGAGCGCTTCTTTCATCGAGAGGATAGGCCCGCAAGGCACGCCGGCTGCCATCAGCCCGTCAATCCAGTAAGTGCGTTTTCTGGCTTTGATAACATTGCTGATAAGCGGGGTTAATATATCGCGGTTGGTAACGCGCTGGGCGTTGGTGCTGAAACGCGGGTCATCACCCCATTCACGGTGTTCGGCAAAATGCGCGAATTTCTGGAACTGGTGGTCGTTACCGACGGCTAGCACGATCCAGCCGTCGGCGGCTTCGAACGCGTTATAGGGCATGATGGTTGTATGCGCGTTGCCCACGCGCGGCGGGTTCCGCCCTGAGGTTAGTGTGTATTGTGCGATATTGGTCATCATTGCCAAGGCTGAATCAAACAATGCCATGTCGATCATCTGGCCTTCGCCGGTTACGTCGCGTGCACGCAAGGCCGCCAATATGCCGATGGAGGCATTGAGGCCCGTCACGTAATCAACCACCGCGATGCCGGTTTTGCCAGGTGGGCCATCAATCTCCCCCGTGATCGACATAAGGCCGCACATGCCCTGTACCATGAAATCGTAGCCTGCCTCGGCACTTAAGGGGCCGGTCTGCCCGAAACCGGTAATCGAGCAGTAAACGAGGCGGGGGTATTTTTCGTGCAACGCCGTATAGCCGAAACCCAGTTTTTCGAGCGAGCCGGGTTTGAAGTTTTCAATCAACACATCGGCATCGGCCAGCATGGCATGAAGCTTTGCAGAATCGGCCTCGGTTGCAAGGTCGAGTGTGATGGAGTGTTTGTTGCGGTTGGCTGCCAGATAATAGGCGCTTTCGGACGTATTATTCCCTTCGGCATCTTTCAAGAATGGGGGCCCCCATAGGCGCGTATCATCGCCTATGCCGGGGCGTTCGATTTTATAAATATCGGCGCCCATGTCGCCCAGCAACTGGGTACATACGGGGCCCGCCAGCACGCGCGTGAGGTCGATGACCTTAAGGCCCGCCAAAGGCCCGTGCGCCTTCATTGTGCCCCCGCAAAAAGCGGCAGGCCGTGGAAGATGTAAACGGCGATGACGGCCAAACCTACGCAAAAGCCGGGACCTGCGGGGATGGTCATTTCACGGAAGCTGACGGTCTGGTGCTTGATATGGCGTTTATACAGCAATGCGCCCACACCGTGGAAAACGCCCGCAAAGGCCCCTACGCACAGGGCCATGACGATACCGTCAATACCCAGCCACAGCCCACCGGCCGCCAATAGTTTGATGTCGCCCAGCCCCATGGTTTCAAACCCGTAGATGCGGTTGGCAATGTTACGGACCAATAAAAGCCCGCCGCCGCCTATGAGGCCGCCCAGAAGCCCCGCATACCATGGCCCTGCATAGGGGGCCGCCAGCATATGGAACAGCATTCCGGTAATGCCGAGGGCGATATTCAGTTCATCTGGCAGGATGCGGAGCTTCAAATCAATGGCGCATAGCCACAAAAGCAGCAAGAGGCCGAGAAAAAAGAGCAGGCATACGGCGATGGAAGACCAGAAAAGCATATATCAAGGCTATCATTGCCAAGGGTTGATACAAGGTGAAACAGGCAGATTTGCATAAAATTATCATCAATAGGCATGGCGGCGTTTGACGGCGTGCGATAGTTTGCTACCTTGTGATTTGAATATTCGAAAGTAGAGACAATGGCGCCCAAGAAAGAAGAAGAAATCCTCCGTTATGATCGTATGGTCGAGAAGGCGCTTCGCGGCGTTGTTCGTGAAGCCGTGCGCGAGGTTATCAAAGACGGACTGGCGGGCGAGCACCATTTCTACATCACCTTCCTGACAGACCATCCGGGCGTCAAAATCCCTGATTATTTGCGCGAACGCTACCCCGGTGAAATGACCATCGTGCTGCAATACCAGTTTTATGACCTCGAGGTTGATGACGAGCATATGGGCGTAACCCTATCGTTCAACAACGTGCCTGAGCGTCTTGAAGTGCCGTTACCTGCCATTACCATTTTTGCTGACCCTTCCGTCAATTTCGCGCTGCAGTTCCAGCCGCTGGAAGGCCCTGCCGAAGATGATGGCGGTGACAAGCCAAAAGGCAAAAAGCCCAAAGCCGATAAAGACGCCAAGGGTGATGAAGGTCCGTCGGCCAAAACAGGCGAAGTCGTGAGCCTCGATCAATTCCGTAAAAAATAATGTCGGCCCTGTGGACCGAAGGCGTCGGCCTTGATGTGCGCATCGATAAGGGCGAGTGGGTTGATGCTGCCCGCGCCGGACGTGTGGTGCCTTACAAGATTTACCGACCAGAAATTTTAAGCGATCCGTCATACCCTGTTGTCATCTGGTCGCATGGCCTTGGCGGCACGCGTGATGGTGCGGGGTTTATAGGGCGGCATCTGGCAGCACAGGGTTACATTCATATCCACATCCAGCATGACGGGACGGATGACAGTTTGTGGCGCGGTATGCCAGGCCACCCGTGGGATAATATCCGCAAGGCCACCATCCCGTGGGAGACGGTACGCAACCGCTACCTTGATGTGCATTTCGCGCTTGCCAGCCTTGATGCCATGAATGCACAAGACCCTTTTTATAAAGGTAAGCTGGATATGACCCGCATGGGTATGTCGGGCCATTCTTTCGGTGCGCTAACAACCCAGATTATGGCCGGGCAACCCGCAGGCCGCGGCCATTATGAAGATTTATCGAGTGACCGCTTTTTATCGGGTATTTTATACAGCCCCATACCCACTTTTGCGCACCAGACGGGCGGGGCCGATATTTACAAGGACATCAAAATTCCGCTGCTGCACATGACAGGTACGCATGACCAAAGCCCTGTCGAAAATTTTGGCTATGAACGCCGTATCGAAGTATTTGCAGGCGCGGGCCACGACACGCAGCATATGTTTGTCATCAATGGCGGCGACCACATGGTTTACAACGGATCGCGCGGGCAGTTGCCCAGCCACGGCGATATAGAGCGCCATCAGGAGCTTATCGCCGTCATTGCCCACGCATGGTGGGATGCAACGCTGAAGGGCGACCGTTTTGCCTATGAGTGGCTATATGGTGATGATGCGCAGAACTGGCTTGGGTCCGAGGGTATTTACAAGCGCCGCTAGAATTCAATTACCATTCCGTTTTTGATGGTGTGGCCAGCTTTGCGCTATCATCGGTCGTAGTCGCTTTTGTGACGTCTTGCAGGTTGTTTACCGTCACGACAAGTTGCGGGAATGGTATTTCAATACCGTGGGCTTCGAAGGCCATTTTCATGCGGCGGTTGAATTCACGCCCAACAGCCCATTGGCGCAAGGGCTGGGTTTTCAAGCGGCCTTTGATGACGACATTGTTGTCGGCAAAACTATCGACCCCGAATATCTCGATCGGCTCCAGCATGTCACCGGCAAAAGCCGCATCTGCACGCATTTCGGTATCAACTTCCTGCAATACCTTGATGACTTCGTCAGTATTTTCTTTGTAGGCGATATTGATGGCCAGCGGGTAGAAACTGAAATCCTTGGTTACGTTTTCTATTGTCGTTATCTGGCTGAATGGGATGGTGTAAACACGGCCTTCAACATCGCGCAGCTGGATTTTGCGCAAGGTTATTTTTTCAACTGTACCTTCATGCCCTGCAACGCTTACAACATCGCCGACGCGTACCACATCTTCCAGAATAATCGTAAAGCCAGTCAGGAAGTCTTTGACCATGGACTGTGCGCCCAAGCCGACAGCCACGCCGATAATACCGGCACCGGCCAGAAATGGCGTAGTATTTACCCCAAGTTCAGAGAGCATCAGCATCGCAAAAATAAGCGCGAACAATATGAACAGCACGTTGCGCACGATGGGCATAATGGTTTGCGTACGCGCTGAATTGTGGCCATCAAGGCGCTTGAAAGCCAGCAGTATTGCCGTGTTGACGCCTTCCCAGACAATGGTGGCCAAAACAATGACGAAGCCGATATTGACGATAAGTTTCAAGGATGATTTGAACCATGCCGCTTCAAACGGGTTGGTACGCCCGCCCCAGATGACAAAGCAGGTATAAATAATAAGACCAATCGTTGCGATTGTGATGGAGGCGCGCAATACCCGCGCATAAAGGCGCAGGCGCATGGGTGGTAGTTCAAGCCATGTGCCAAGGCGGCTAATAAGTTTGAGAGTGCGCGTGATGAGACGGCGTAAAATAAGCATGACAATGAGCGCGCCTAACGTTGCGCTGAAGGTTAGGCCTACTTTACCGACGGTCGAGCCTTTGAGGTTATTGCGCGCAAGCCATGCCTGATATTCCCGCACTAGGCTGGTTGTAAAGCTTTCAACGCCTAGCGCCTGTGTTAAGGGCGCCAGTTGTTCATTGGCGGCAGTTTCATCTTTGGCTTGCTGCTCCAGCAGAAGCTTGAGGTTTGAGAGCAACTCGGCTCGGGCAGTATCGCTTTCAAGGGTCGAGATCAGGCGCTTGAGCGATTCTTCATCAACCGCCTTCGGGGCATCGGGCGTGACCATCGCCTTCACATCGGCCTTAGCCTCAGCCACGCTTTGCGCATGGGCCTGAACGGGCATCACGGCAGGTATGACAAGCAAGCAAAGGAAGAGGGTATAGCGAATATATTTAAGCATGGTTTGGTCTGACTTTAGTTGCGTAAAGGTTTGCCCTTGTCGAGCATGTGCTCGATACGTGCCAGTGTGCCTTCGTTGTGGATGAGCTTCATGAAATGCGTACGCTCGAGTTCGAGAATGGTTTCCTCATCGACCGGTTTGGTCGGGTCGGCATCCGGCCCGCCTGAAAGTACGGTTGCGAGCGCATCGCATACTACCACGTCATAAGGCGTGGCCTTGCCGCTTTTGCGCAAGTCATCAACCGCCAGATCAAGCGCGTATTTGCCGGAAGGGCCCGGCAGTGGCACGGTTTGTGGTACAGGCGGCTGGTAGCCGTTGGCTAAGGCCAAGGCTTTTTCTTTGGCGTCGAACAGCAGGCGATCACGGTTCATGGTGATGGCGTCGGATGCTTTCAGGTAACCGATTTCTTTTGCGTCATCGGCCGATTTTGCAACCTTGGCAGTGCCAATGGTTTCAAAGGCCAGCTTGACGTGCGGCATCGGCCCTTTGGCTGTGCTTGATTTGTAATAGCGTTGCAGCAATTCCTTGCAGCCACCCCAACCGGGAATAACGCCAACGCCGACTTCAACCAAGCCGCAGTAAAGTTCAGCGTGGGCCTGTACATAGTCGGATGCCAGCAAGACTTCACAGCCGCCGCCAAGTGCAAGCCCTGAAGGGGCTGCCACGACGGGGAATTTCGCGTATTTGAGGCGCTTGTAAGCTTCCTGCCCGCCAGCCACCAGTTCTTCGATCTGGGGCCACATGGCAATGTTTACGGCGAATAACGCGAGGCCCAAATTGGCACCGGCAGAAAATGCGCTGCCTTCGTTGTAGACAACGAGACCCTTGTAGGTGCCTTCGGAATCATCAATCAGGTCGCATGCGGAATGGATCGCCGCGAAAATCTGGTCATCGATCGCATTCATCTTCGATGTGAATTCGAGGCACAGAATGCCGTCGCCAATATCCCAAACAGCAGCCGACGGCGTTTTGATAACTGGTTTTTTGGCGCGCTTGATATCGGAGAGTAACAATACGCCTTTAGCGCGGGTAACGGGGTGGTATTTGCCGTCGGTGCCAAAGAAGTGCAACTGCCCGCCTTCGACTTTATAGAATGTGCCATCACCGACTTTCGTGAGGATAGGGGGTACGGCCTTGCCTTCGGATTTCAATTTTTCGGCAAACCATTTGGGGCCGAGTGCGTCGATCATTTCGAACGGGCCGACTTTCCAGTTACAACCCAAACGCATCGCTTCATCAACGCTGGCAATGTCGGCGGCGATTTGCGGTACGAGGGAAGCTGCGTAGGCCAGTGTTTGCGACAGCGTGACCCATGCGTAACGACCGCCAAGGTCGGGGTGTTCGACCACAGCACGTAGGCCAGCTTTACCTGCATCGGCCGATTCCAGTTTCGGTTTGTCGGCTGGTTTATACGATGCCGTTTCATCAAACGCGGTACTGCCAAGTTGCAGGGCTAGCTTATTGCGTTTGGCATCAAGCTTGTAGAAACCGCCTTTGCCTTTGCGGCCGGTGTAGCCTGCGGCAATCATTTGCGTGATGAGTGGAATATCGCGGTAAATTTTGCGGTATTCGTCGCCGTCCGGCAGGGTGGATAGCAGCGATTTTGAAAGATGCGGCATCAAGTCAACGCCGACGAGGTCGATGAGGCCAAAGATACCTGTTTTGGGAATACCAACCGGTTTCGACATAATGGCATCGACCACTTCAATGGGTACGTTCATGTCGATCGCGGCATTCACGCCTGCCTGCATCCAGTATGTTAAAATGCGATTGACGATAAAGCCCGGGGTGTCGCGGCATTCAACAACGCCCTTACCGAGACGCACGTCGCAGAATTCAACAATTGTATCGACGGCGTCTTTGCGGGTTTGCGGGCCGATGACAATTTCAAGCAGGCGCATGTAGCGCACGGGGTTGAAGAAGTGGGTGATTAAAAAGTCGTTCGCGAATTGTTTGCTCTGGCCTTCAATGAGGTGGGCGAGCGGAATGGTCGATGTGTTGGACGATACGATGGAGCCTTTTTTGCGGTTCTTCTCGATCTTCTCGTAGGTCGCGTGTTTGATCGCGAGGTCTTCGAGGACGACTTCGATAATCCAGTCGCAATCGGCCAGCAGGCCAAGGTCATCTTCCATGTTGCCGGGCGTGATTAGTTTGGCATTGCGCGGGTGCATGAAGGGGGCAGGGTCGGTTTTTAGGGCTTTTTCAATGGCACCTTTGGCGAATTTGGAACGGTTGTCGCCCGCGTCTTTTGGAACAATATCAAGCAGCACCACGGGCAGGCCTGCGTTGGCGATTTGGGCGGCAATGCCGGACCCCATGACACCCGAGCCGATGACGGCAACTTTTTTGATTTCGGTCACGATTGCGATCCCTTGTTGCAGTTATGCATTTTTTCAAGCCACAGCTTTTTCAAGACGGGCAGGGTTAATGTAGAAAGCAGGTAGCCGATGACAGGCACGGTTGCGTGCAGATAGCTTTTCTGGAGGCCCAGCATCGGCAGGTAGATGACCAGAATAATGTAAGTCATGGCCGCGATGGAAAATTTACGCGCCCATGATGTTTCCCATGCTTTGTCGTTCTCGACGCGCTGGTTGCGCTGTTTGATGGATTCCAGTTCGTTGTCGGCTGAGGTCGTCATGCCTGCACCTTTTTTTGGTAGACTTTATCCATCCAGAATTTTTTAAGAATCGGTAGCGATGCCATGGCAACAAGGTAGGCTGCCACCGGCACCAGCGCATGAAAAACGTAGTGCTCGACCCCCAGCATCGCCAGCCACAAGGCTACGATAATGTAGGTCACCGATGCGATGACACCCCGGCGGGTGATGGATGTTTCCCATGCCTTGTCGGCTTCGACTTTTGCATTACGTAATTTCAGAGCCTGTACCTCGGGCGAGGCATCGAGGTTTTTGCGCATTTTAATACGCGCGAAATGCGTGCCGTTATCAAGCAATTGCGAGGTATGTTCGAAGCTGGTGTAACCGAGCGACTGGTAGAACCGTTCGGCGTTGATAGTCGATTCAAGCCATAGAGTTTCAATGCCCATGCCGCGGGCGATTTGTTCAAGGGCTGCTACAATTTTGGCACCCACGCCCATGCGCCCGTAATCAGGGTGCACATAGCATGCGCGTAATTCAGCATTGTGGGAGCCGATGACGCCTAAGCCCGCCATCGTGTCGCCATCGAAGGCACCAATACGGACTTCCTCGCCCGCGCGTTCATGGTACTGGGCCAGACGTGCCTGAATATCGGGGCCGGACCATGCCTCCAGAATATCAGGGGCGTAGGCCTGCTGTGTTAGGCCATGCACCGATGCCTGATGAACCCTCAAAAAGGTTTCAGCGTCTTTCGGGCCCAGCGGGCGGATGGTAAGGTTGGTGACAAACTTCATTGTTTATACGGATTCCAGAACAATCGCCGTGCCTTGCCCGCCGCCTACACACATGGTGGCCAGACCCAGCTTTTTCTTTTCACGTTTCAAAAGGGATGCAAGCTTGCCCGTAATGCGCGCGCCTGAAGCGCCGAGGGGGTGGCCAAGGGCAATGGCACCGCCATCGAGGTTGAGTTTGCTGACATCAATTTTCAGTTCACGCACGACCGATATGGACTGGGCCGCGAACGCCTCGTTTAGTTCGAAAATATCGATATCAGCCAGCGAGACGCCTGCCCGTTTAAGTGCTTTTAAGCTGGCAGGGACAGGGCCGATGCCCATAATTTCAGCATCGCAGCCGGAAACGCCGATTGATTTGATGCGGGCCAGAATTGGCAGGTTGTGGGCTTTAGCGTATTCCTCGGCGCAGACCAGTACAGCGGATGCGCCATCGGTCAACGGGGATGATGTACCTGCGGTGACAGTGCCCTTTTCATCAAAGGCCGGTTTGAGGCCGGCCAAGCCTTCAAGAGTGGATTCCCCGCGAATACAGCCGTCTTCCGTGGCATCGCCGATTGGAACGATTTCGTCTTTGAACTTGCCTGCCGCGCGGGCAGCAGCGGCTTTGGTTTGGGATGCCAGACCGAATGTATCCTGCTCATCGCGCGGGATGGCGTATTTTTTGGCCAGATTCTCGGCGGTTTCGCCCATTGGCATGTAAATTTGCGGGTATGTGGCCTTGATAGCCGGGTTCGGCATGGGGTTGAAGCCGCCCATAGGGATGCGCGACATGGATTCAACGCCGCCGCATACGAAGGCATCACCTGCGCCCATGGCTATCTGGGCTGCGGCGAAGTGAATGGCGCTCATTGAGGAGCCGCACCAGCGGTTGACAGTAATGCCGCTTACGCTGACGGGTAGGCCCGCGTGCATGGCCACAATACGGGCGAGGTTAAAGCCTTGCTCGCCTTCAGGGAAGGCGCAGCCAAGGATCAAATCCTCAATTGCGCTCGGGTCTATGCCGGATTCAGCGACCAGTGCGCGCACAACGGCGGCGGCCATGTCGTCAGGGCGCGTTTTAACGAGGGCGCCCTTATTCGCAAAGGTAAAGGGGGAGCGCTTGTAACCACAGATTACGGCGGAGCGTGTCATGGGATGTTCCTGATTTTCCTGAAAGAATAAGCCTTCCTATCAGGATACTGTATTCTGGCGCTGTCTCCAAGGTGCGATGCGTCATTGACAAGCGGTCCTGCGCGTGGCAATCAGCCCCATACAGTTTTCGCTTAATTTGAGGAGAAGTGCCCTTGCCCGATATCAGAGGTTTGAAACGCGTTTGCGCCACTTGCCAGACCAAATTCTACGATTTCAATAAATCACCGGTTATCTGCCCTAAATGCAGCGCCGAATTTACGGGTATCGTGAAGGTCCGCACCCGTCGCGGCCGTAACATCATTGATGAAGCCAAGGCCAAAGCCGCAGCCGAGCAGGATGACGATACAGTCGAAGCCGTTGAAGATGATGGCACGACCGTGAGCCTTGAAGAAATTGGCGACGAAGAAAACGCCGATGTGGCTGACGATGAGGAAACCACAGCCGGTGACCTTGATCTTGATGAGCTCGATGACGAGGAAGATGATGACCTCGAAGATATCGAAGACGATATCGAAGTTGAGGAAAAAGAATAAGCGGGATACCGCACAAATGTTGAAAAACGGCGCTTTCGGGCGCCGTTTTTGTTGTTAGGCTAAACGGTAAATTTTAAGCACCCTGTTCATATTGGGGGCGGCGCCCCGGTCAATGCGGCTGATGATGTAGGTCATGGCCAGAATAACGCGTAAAACCAGCCCACGCTCGGGGATAAGGCTCTGGCCGCGCACATGAATATCGAGCACCGCGTTTTGCGGGGCTTCGTCCAGCCAGTCGGTGCGGGCCGAGAAGCGTATACCAATGGCAGGGGCGAGGCCGCTACCCTGACGGCCCATGTGCCCAGACATAATTTCAAGCGCGTAAACGCCATTATCAAGCAGGGCTAGATCGTATTTTAGGAAGGTGCCTTCAGGGCTTTCGCGGCTGGTGCAGCTGGCGGTGCCCGATTGCCGGGTGATACAGGCAAACATGGGCCAGCCACGCGGCGGCCAGCGGCCGTCTTTTTCAAGACCGTCGGGGGCGGACAAACCAACTGAAAGCTTTTCAGCTCCAGACGGCGATTGAGAGGCTAATTCTCCCATTCCATTCCCTATTCTTTTTTGTGGTTGGTTTACTTTCTCTCAATTTAGGGGAGATTTGCAACCATAAAAGCTATAGGGAATTGCCTCATTATTCATACATTTGAATTAATCTTTCCGGAACCTTGGTCTTTTTTTGCTTATTCCACAGTCACGGATTTGGCCAGATTGCGGGGCTGATCGACATCGGTGCCCTTGGTTACGGCAACGTGATAAGCCAGCAATTGCGCGGGGATTGCATAAAGTATGGGCGCCACAAATGGGTGTACTTCATCCATGCAAATTGGCCATCTGACGATGCTCTTCATTTTTTCCAAAGCCTTGGCGTCGCCAATCAGAAGAATCTGGCCACCACGGGCAACGGTCTCTTGCACGTTGGATGCTGTTTTCTCGAATAGCGGGTCATTGGCCGGTGACATGACGACGACGGGCACTTTATCGTCAATCAGGGCGATGGGGCCGTGTTTCATCTCGCCTGCGGCATAGCCTTCGGCATGGATATACGAGATTTCTTTCAGTTTTAGAGCACCTTCGAGGGCCAGCGGGTACAAAGCGCCGCGTGCCAAATAAAGTACGTCACGTGCCAGTGCAATGTCACGCGCGACATTTTCAATAGCTTTATCGGTATTCAGCACACGTACACATAGTGCCGGAATTTGACGCAGGGCCAATGTGTATTCGCGTTCTTTCTCGCGCGTGATGGTGCCACGGCGTGCGGCCAGTGCCAGCGCAATGCACGCGAGTGTTGTCAGTTGTGTTGTGAATGCCTTGGTGGAGGCAACGCCGATTTCAGGACCCGCCAATGTGTGCAACACGGCATCGGCTTCACGTTCGATCGTGCTTTCGATTGTGTTGACGATGGCAAGCACGGTTTGCTTCTGGCGCTTGCAATAGCGCATAGCTTCGAGGGTATCTAAAGTCTCGCCTGATTGTGATACGACAATAACCCCGCCGCCCGCAGGCATCGGGGCTTCACGGTATCTGAATTCGGATGCGATATCGACTTCGACCGGTATGCGCGCGATCTGTTCGAACCAGTATTTTGCAACGAGGCACGCATAGGATGCGGTGCCACAAGCGACCATGGTTATTTTCGGAGCATCTGCCAGTTTCATCACGTCTTCAGGAATGGTGACCATGCCTGTTGACGGGTTGATGAATGAATTGAGTGTGTCGCCAATTACGGTCGGTTGTTCGTAAATTTCTTTCAGCATGAAGTGGCGGAAATCGCCTTTGCCTGTGGCGGCGCCGGACTGCGCTGTGAGGCGGATCTGGCGGCGTACGTCTGCACGTGAACGGTCGTACACCTGTGCGCCCTTGCGGGTTACGACCACGCGGTCGCCGTCTTCCAAAAAGCAGATTTTGTTGGTGAGGGGGGCCAGTGCGTACGAGTCTGATGCCAGAAACATTTCACCATCGCCAAAACCGACGGCCAAGGGGGTGCCTTGGCGCGCGCCGATCATCAGATCGTGCTCGCCCGCGAAAATCATGGCCAGCGCGTAAGCGCCTTCAAGGCGGTCTAGGGTTTTGTCGGTCGCGTCTTTCGGGCCCATGCCTTGCCCCATGTAATGGGTAATCAGGTGGGCGACGACTTCCGTGTCGGTATCGGTTTCAAAACGGACCTGATGTTGTTCCAGTTCGGCCTTCAATTCCTGATAATTCTCGATAATGCCGTTATGAACCACGGCAACTTTGTCAGTTGCGTGCGGGTGGGCATTGCGGGTGGACGGGCCGCCATGGGTTGCCCAGCGTGTGTGGCCAATGCCCACGGTGCCTTGCAAAGGGTTGTCTTTTACCAGGGTGTCGAGATTGGCAAGCTTGCCTTCGGCCCTGCGGCGTTCGATATGGCCATTGACCAGCGTGGCGATGCCCGCGCTGTCATAGCCGCGATATTCAAGCCGACGCAGACCTTCAACCAGAAGGGGCGCTACCTGTTTTTCACCCAGAATACCTACGATGCCGCACATAGATTATTGCCCTTTTTTCATGGATTGCATGACGGCGGCTGTTTCGCAGCTGCCGGCGATGGAATAGGTCGCGTCTTGTTCAGCCTTGATGAGAACCATCATGGTTTTTTTGTATTGGGGAATGGTCGCGCAAGTATCGGCGCCGAATTTCGCGCGGATATTCTGGGCCATCAGACCGCCATGGGGCACGGCTTTGATATCAAGCATGCTCTGGTGGTTGTTAACGTTCATGCCTCGTACATAGACTTCCGCCACGGAAATGGATGGGTCTGCCAGTACTTTTGCAGCAAGGCTGCCATCGGCATCGGGGCTGCAGCTGCAGGCGAAGGCCGGTGTAGCTGCAAAAATAGCCAGTGTGGCCAGAAGGGGGAGAGCAAAGCGCATGTTATTTCTTTTCCTTGGTTGCTTGTTTTTCAGCACGGTATTCATTGGCCCAGCCATCACGCAAGACCGTACGCGCGCGGGCGACTGCCAGTGCATCGTTCGGCACATCGGCGGTGATGGTACTGCCTGCGGCTATAAATGCGCCGTCGGCTACGGTTAGCGGTGCTACGAGGGTCGAATTGGAGCCGATAAAGACGTTTTTGCCAATAACAGTTTCCTGCTTGTTGAAACCGTCGTAATTGGCAATCACTGTACCTGCGCCGATATTGGCTTTTTCGCCGATGACTGCATCGCCTAAATAACTCACATGTTTTGATTTGGCGCCGGCCTTGACGGTTGCGCGGTTCACTTCAACGAAGTTGCCGATGGTGGCTTTGGCACCGATATGCGAGTGCGGACGGATGCGCGCGAACGGCCCGATGGATGCACCTTCTTCGACCGTCACACCTTCGAGGTGCGAGAATGAATGGATGGTCACGTTATCGGCCAGTGTGACGCCGGGGCCAAAAAACACGTTGGGTTCAATGACCACATCGCGGCCGAGTTTGGTATCGAGGCTGAAATATACGGTCATCGGGTCAATCAATGTCGCGCCATCGAACATGGCCTGCGCGCGCAGGCGGTTTTGCAATTCGCCCTCGGCTTCTGCTAGTTGCGAGCGGCTATTGATGCCCATTAGTTCGTATTCGGGGGCTTCAACGTAATCGCATTCAACGCCGCTTGCGGCGGCTATGGCGACGATGTCGGTTAAGTAATATTCCTTTTGGGAATTGTTGGATTGCAGGGCATTCAAATACCCCTCCAGTTTGTCGGCGGCAACGCAGAAGCAGCCGGAATTGACAAGGCTGATTTCAGACTGTTCGGGCGTGCAATCACGGTCTTCGACAATGGTGGATACGAAACCATCGTCATTTACGACAAGGCGGCCATAGCCGCGCGGGTTATGGGCGTGCATACCCAGTACGGCCAGCCCTGTATCGGACGCGGCCTCGTGCAGAGCTTCAAGCGTTTCTGCCGATACCATGGGTACATCACCCAGTAATATCATGACATGGCCCTTGGCCCCTTTCAGCGCGGGCAGGGCCGCCTTGGCTGCGTCACCGGTGCCGAGTTGCTGCTTTTGGATGACGGTCGGGTGCGGGGCCACAGTTTTGGCAACCACGTCCATACCATCGGCCAATACGGTCACGATTGTTTTGGCATTCAGTTTCTCGCAGGTGTTAACGACATGGCGTACCAAAGGCAGGCCGCCCAGCAGCGCCATAACCTTTGGTTTATCGGACTTCATACGCGTGCCTTTGCCGGCCGCTAAAATGATGCAATGTAAATCGTTCATAGTCACAAATCATAAAAGGGGTTGCGGGGCCGTCCAGTCACAGGCGGTTACGTCTTATTGCAGCTTGGCCAGATGTGCAATCACATCGCCGTAACGGGTGTGGATATCGATCCGTACCGGTATGGCCGGTTTGCCTTCGGCGGGCTTCGCCATCCAGATAACCGGAAGTTTACCGCCTTTTTTGGCTTCGGCCTGAATACGTAGCCAGCCGCGCGGTTTTTTAGGCCAGTGGCCTTTCTGGGGAATGATCTCGACCGTACAGGCATGGGCCTGCCCCGTAAAGGAGGACAGGTTGGGGTTATCGAGCATGCCATCGGCTTTGTCGGCGAAGCGGATGATAAAGCTGCGTGCGTTATCAAAGGTCAGTACATCGGATGCACATTTTCCTGTTGTTTCGTATTGGCTGAACATGACTAGCATTGATGACAGCATATCGCGCGTACCGTTGGTGATATCGGCCTCGATAGGCTCGTCAATTTTTTTGCCGTTTTTCGTCTGGGTTAGTGAGGTAAAAACGCCTGCCGGCTTGTATGAAAAAGTTGATTGGGAGGTCTCCCCGCGCCAGCTGACGGCATAATCGTGCTGCAACGGTTTGAAATTGCCGGTGCCTGTTGTTTCGAAATGGCCGGTCCATGGCAGGATTTTTTCAAAAATACCGAGCGTTTTGGCATCCGCCGTGATCGTGTATTTTTTTGGTGTTATGTCGAAATTAATGGCCACATCGACCATACGTACGCCTCCTGTATAAAGGGCGTACGTTGCAGTAAAAGGTATGTTTTCTGAGGCTTTGGCGGTTGATGCCAAAAACAACATGATAAGGACGAGCGCGATACGCATGGATAACTCCCGTCCTTCTCTTGTCAGGCGGCGATTTTGCCCTGACGGCGTTCCTTGTCGGCTTCGTAATCCTGAAAATTGCCTTCAAACCATGTGACCTGCCCATCGCCTTCAAAGGCCAGAATGTGGGTGGCAATACGGTCAAGGAACCAGCGGTCGTGGCTGATGATAACAGCGCAACCGGCAAAGGCTTCTAATGCCTCTTCAAGCGCCGACAATGTTTCGGTATCAAGGTCGTTGGTCGGTTCGTCGAGCAGCAGGAGGTTAGCGCCTGTCTGGAGCATTTTCGCCATGTGGACGCGGTTGCGTTCACCGCCTGAAAGGCTGCCCACGTTCTTTTGCTGGTCTGACCCGCGGAAATTGAAGGATGCCACGTACGCGCGGGAGTTTATCTCGCGTGTGCCTAGCTTGAGCACTTCGTTTTTACCTGAGATTTCTTCCCAGACGTTGTTCTTCGGGTTCAGGCTGTCGCGTGACTGGTCAACATAACCGAGCTTAACGGTTTCGCCGATTTTGAACGTACCTGCATCCGGTTTTTCTTGCCCTGTGATCATGCGGAACAGCGTGGTTTTACCCGCGCCGTTGTGGCCGATGATACCGACAATGCCGCCCGGTGGCAGGCTGAACGATAAATCGTTCATGAGTGTTCTTGACCCGTACGCTTTGGTGACGCCCTTGGCTTCGACAACAAGGTCACCCAAGCGGGGCGGGGTTGGTATAGGAATCTGCTGAATGCTGATGGTCTGGCTTTCGGATTCTTCAAGCATCTGGTTGTATGCCGAAATACGAGCTTTGGATTTGGCCTGACGGGCTTTGACGCCGGCGCGGATCCATTCCAGTTCGCGGGCAAGCGTACGGGCGCGGGCCGCGTGTTCGCCGGTTTCCTGCTCGAGGCGTTTGGCCTTTTTATCAAGGTATGTCGAGTAATTGCCTTCGTACGGGATACCTGAGGCGCGGTCGAGCTCGAGGATCCAACCCGTAACGTTATCAAGGAAGTACCTGTCGTGGGTGACCATGACGACGGTGCCTTTGTAATCGAGGAGATGCTGCTGTAACCATTGGATGGATTCGGCATCCAAGTGGTTAGTCGGTTCGTCGAGCAAAAGCAGGTCAGGCGCCTCAAGAAGCAGGCGTGCCAGAGCCACGCGTCGGCGTTCACCGCCCGAGAGTTTCGAGATATCGGCATCTTTTGGCGGGCAGTTGAGGGCGCGCATGGCGGTTTCGACCGTACGTTCCAGTTCCCAGCCGTTTTTGGCGTCAATTTCTTCCTGCAGTTTGCCCATTTCTTCGGTCAGGGCATTCATTTCCTCATCGGTCGAGACTTCGCCGAATTTCATTGAAACATCGTTGTATTTCTGAAGGAGAGCACGCATTTCGCCGCAACCATCCATGACGTTATCAAGGACCGAGCGGGTTTCATCGAGCTGTGGTTCCTGCGGGAGGTAGCCGATTTTGGCACCTTCGGCCACCCAGGCTTCACCTGCGATGTCCTTGTCGATCCCTGCCATAATCTTAAGCAGGGTCGATTTACCGGCACCGTTTGGCCCCAAAACGCCGATTTTGACGCCCGGCAGGAAGCTCAGGGTCATATCCTTGATCACGGGTTTGGGTGCGCCCGTGAAGGTTTTGGTCATATGACGCATCACAAAGACATATTGATAGGAGGCCATGGCTCGCTCATCTCCAATAAAAGGCTGAAATCGGCCAACGGTTTAGCACGGCCTGCGAATAAAACTCAAGTGCCCCGTTTTATGGGGGTATTTTCATCTGGGAAACTCTTTCCAACAACACTTGATTGCCGTAGTCTCTCAGTGTTAGTAAAACCCGTTTGCACATATATAAAAAGCGCATCGACATGATCAAAAGAACCGCACTGCTCCTTCTCTCCCTTCTGGGTTTAACGGCTCCGGCTATGGCAGACTATCCGCGTTCGTGGGGGTTGAACCTTCAGCAGCCGGCTGGCGTGCTCTCGCAGCAGATTTACGATTTCCACGACCTACTTTTATGGATTATCGCGGCGATCGTCGTTTTCGTGTTCCTGCTGCTTGTGTGGGTCGTCATCCGCTATAACGCAAAATCGAACCCTGTGCCGTCGACTACGACTCACAACACGCTGCTTGAAGTGGTATGGACGGTTATTCCCGTCATCATCCTGATCGTGATCGCCGTGCCGTCCTTTAAGGTTCTGTTCAGCCAAGGGCGCATTCCGCAGGCTGAAATGACGCTGAAGGTTACAGGCTATCAATGGTACTGGGGCTATGAATACCCCGACCATGGCAATTTTACTTTCAATGCAAATATGATTCCGGACGCCGAGATTGACGCATCAAAAGGCCAGCGCCGTTTGCTTGAAACCGATAACGAAGTCGTGCTGCCGATTGATACCGTCATCCGTGTGCAAGTTACTGGCAATGATGTCATCCATTCATGGACGGTGCCTGCCTTCGGCGTCAAGAAAGATGCCGTACCGGGCCGCCTCAACGAAGCGTGGTTCAAGATTACCAAGGCTGGCACCTATTATGGCCAGTGTTCAGAAATTTGCGGAACGGCACACGCCTACATGCCAATTAAAGTGCGCGCCGTAAGCAAGGAAGATTTTGCCGCATGGGCCGTTGAGGCCAAGACCAAATTCAGTGCCAATACCCCTAACCAAACCCTTATCGTCGCTAAAGCCGAGGTTCAATAATGTCCGCCGTTGATCACGTTCACGATACCCACGCCCACGGCCATGATGACCACGGCCACACGCCCGGTTTCTTCTCGCGCTGGTTCCTTTCAACCAACCATAAAGATATCGGCACGTTGTATATTATTTTCTCGATTTTTGCGGGCCTGATAGGCGGTGCGTTTTCGATTTTGATGCGTATGGAGTTGCAAGACCCTGGCGTTCAGTTCTTAACCGATGCGACTGGTGCCCCTGACGGCCAGATGTGGAACGTGCTAATTACGGCGCACGGCCTGATCATGGTGTTCTTTGTGGTTATGCCGGGCCTAATCGGCGGTTTCGGTAACTGGTTCGTGCCGCTGATGATCGGCGCACCCGACATGGCTTTCCCTCGTCTTAACAACATTTCCTTCTGGTTGATGATCCCAGCTTTCCTGCTATTGCTTGGTTCGGCTTTGGTAGGCCCCGGTGCTGGTACAGGCTGGACGATCTACCCGCCATTATCATCGGGTACAGGCCATGGTGGGGCATCTGTTGATATGGCGATTTTTGCACTGCACCTTGCTGGTGCATCATCCATTCTGGGTGCTGTCAATTTTATCACAACCATTTTCAACATGCGTGCCCCCGGCATGACGCTGCACAAAATGCCCTTGTTCGTCTGGGCCATGCTGGTGACGGCCTTCCTGCTGGCACTAGCAGTACCTGTGCTGGGCGGTGCCATCACTATGCTTTTGACTGACCGTAACTTCGGTACGGCCTTCTTCCGCCCTGAGGGCGGCGGTGACCCGATTTTGTTCCAGCATTTGTTCTGGTTTTTCGGTCACCCTGAAGTTTACATCATGATTTTGCCAGCATTCGGTATTATCAGCCATATCGTGTCTACCTTCTCCAAGAAGCCGATTTTTGGTTATCTGGGCATGGCCTACGCTATGGTTTCCATTGGCGTTGTTGGTTTTATCGTGTGGGCGCACCACATGTACACAAGCGGTATTTCGCTTGATACCCGCGCTTACTTCACGGCGGCTACGCTGATTATTGCGGTGCCTACGGGTATCAAGATCTTCTCGTGGATTGCAACTATGTGGGGCGGCTCAATCGAATTTAAGGCTCCGATGCTGTGGGCTATCGGCTTTATCTTCCTGTTCACCGTTGGTGGTGTGACGGGCGTTGTACTGGCAAACGCCGGTATAGATACGGCTTTGCATGACACCTATTATGTCGTTGCGCACTTCCATTATGTTCTCTCGCTCGGTGCTGTTTTCGCACTGTTTGCAGGTTACTATTACTGGATCGGTAAAATGTCGGGCCGGCAGTACCCGGAATGGATGGGTTGCTTCCATTTCTGGCTGACCTTCATCGGCGTCAACCTCACTTTCTTCCCCCAGCACTTTGCGGGTCTGCAAGGTATGCCGCGCCGTTACATCGATTATCCGGCACCTATTCCTGAAGGCTTGAAGGGCGACTGGCTGCACCGTACGCAATACATGATCCATGAAACATGGATGACGATGACGGACAAAGCCTATGTATCGCCCATCGACTGGGGCCTGCATGGCTGGAACTTCCTGTCTTCGATCGGCTCGTATGTCTCAGGGGCTGCTGCAGTGTTCTTTGTGTTCGTCGTTATCTACACGGCTTTCTTTGGTCGCAAGGTTGGTGCCAATTACTGGAATGCTCAGCCGAATACGATGACGTTGGAATGGACACTGCCTAGCCCTGTGCCGTTCCACCAGTTTGAAATCCAGCCACAAGTGAAGTGATATGACCGCGACTTCGGCCACGTTAGCTACGGATGTTACCGTGACCGAAACACGCATCAGCGACTATATCGCCCTTTTGAAGCCGCGGGTGATGAGCCTTGTGGTGTTTTCAGGGGCCTGCGGTATGGTTGCGGCACCTGGGCATATTCATCCAATTCTTGGGCTTATATCGCTGTTTGCGCTTGCCGTTGGTGCGGGCGCCGCGGGTGCCATTAATATGTGGTATGACCGCGATATTGATGCGGTTATGAAACGCACTGAGAACCGCCCCATACCTGCAGGCCGAATTCCGCCTGCTGAGGCGCTGGGGTTCGGCGTTACCATGTCGATTTTTGCCGTGATACTCATGACACTTTCGGCAGGGTATATGGCCGCTGCCATTCTTGCTTTTGCCAATTTCTTTTACAGCGTTGTGTATACCGTGTGGCTTAAGCGCCGTACGCCGCAGAATATTGTGATCGGCGGCGCCGCTGGCGCTTTCCCGCCGATGATTGGCTGGGTGGCCGTCACAGGGCATATCGATCTTGCTTCCATTGTTCTGTTTGCGATTATATTTTTCTGGACACCGCCGCATTTCTGGGCGCTCGCGCTGTTTTCATCGGAAGACTACAAGCGCGCGGGCGTGCCCATGCTGCCTTGCGTTGTGGGGCCTGAGGCTACTAAACGCCAGATGCTGATTTATACGCTTATATTGATGCCCATTACTATTGCCCCTTATTATCTTGGGGTGGCTGGCGTGGGTTATGCCTTTGCGGCAGGCCTGTTGAGCTTTTTGTTCGTTATATCGGCTTTGCGCGTGATGCAGGAACGTGAAGGCATGCGCGCTGCCCGCCAAATGTTTGGTTATTCGGTTTTTTATCTGTTTGCCATTTTCACAGCGCTGGTTCTGCTCTAAGTATAGTACATGCCCCAAAGCGAACTGCACAAACGCCGTAAAATGAAAAACCTTGCTGTTATGGCGGGTATTTTCGGTTTCATCGCCCTTGTTTTTATTGTCACGATTTTGAAACTGGTCATTCCATGAACCATGCGCCGCGCACCGTTTTAATTACGGGGGCGACAGGTGATTTTGGCCGCGCCTTTACAGCCCGTTTCGCGGCGCTGGGTAGCCGTATTATTGTGCACGGGCGCGATGCATCCAAGGTGAAAGCCGTGATTGATGGCTTGAGCGTGCCTGCTTACGGCATGGTGTGTGATGTGCGTGATACAGTCGGTATGGATGCAGCTGTTGCCGCCATACCTTCCGATTTTGCTGATATCGACCTGCTTGTGAATAATGCAGGCGGCGCTTTGGGCCTCGAGAAATTGCAGAGCGCTGATATGGCCGACCTGGATAATATGATCGACATGAACGTGCGGGCGCTGGTGCATATGACGCGCCTAATTTTGCCGCGCATGATAGCCAACAAGCGCGGGCATATTATCAATATCGGTTCGGTTGCTGGTAACTGGCCATACCCTGGAGGGCATGTTTACTGCGCCTCGAAGGCCTTTGTGCGGCAATTTAGCCTTGCCTTGCGGTCTGATTTACAGGGCACACAAGTGCGCGTCACGAATGTGGAGCCAGGTATGGTTGAAACCCAGTTTTCACTGGCGCGTTTTAAAGGTGATGCCGCGCGCGCTGATGCTGTTTATGCCAACACGACCCCATTGCAGGCCGATGATATTGCCGAGACGGTTGTGTGGTGCGCAACCCTACCGCCGCATGTGAACATTAATAGCGTTGAGATCATGCCGACAACGCAGAGCTTTGGGCCATTAGTAGTTGAGCGTTTCGCATGAATGAGTTGAACCGGAAAAACAAACGGTCAGGCCTTATCATGCTGGCGGTGGTGCTGGGTATGATAGGGCTTAGTTTTGCCTCTGTACCGCTTTATCGCATGTTTTGTCAGGTCACCGGTTTTGGCGGTACACCCAATATTGACCCTGATGCCAAGGCGGACCGTGTTCTCGATAAAAAAATTACTATCCGTTTCAATGCAGACATGTCGGCCGGTATGCCTTGGACCTTCAAGGCAGAGGTACCCAGCGTGACTTTGAATATTGGTCAGAAAGGTATGGCTTCTTTTTACGCCCGTAATAACTCGAATTTACCTATCGAAGGGACAGCCATTTTCAACGTTTTGCCGGAGGCGGCGGGTAAATACTTCCATAAAACCCAGTGTTTCTGCTTCAGTAGCCAGATACTGGAGGCAGGTAAAGATACCCATATGCCGGTAATGTTTTTTGTGGACCCAAGCATAGTGGCCGACCCTGATCTCAAGGATATAGATACGATCACCCTGTCTTATACGTTTTTTAAAGCCGACTCCAAGGCTCTTGAGAATGCGTTGCAAGACATTTACAATTCAAAGTAACGAACAGACCTAATCTCAAGAGGACTATCATGGCTGGCCATATCGAATACACATCAAGCGGTAAACCGCATCCATACCATCTGGTACGTCCGAGTGCATGGCCGCTGGTGACATCACTGGCTGCAGGCGTGCTGGCTGCCTTCATGGTTTTGTATATGCATAAAGTTGAATGGCAAGGTATCCACTTTAACGTTGTGTGGCCTCTTGCAGGATTAGTTATTGTTGTCGCTATCATGGGCTTGTGGTGGCGCGATGTTATTAGCGAGGCTGTTAATGAGAGTGTTCATACGCCTCCCGTTAAAGTTGGTTTCCGTTACGGAATGCTTTTGTTCATTGCTTCTGAAATTATGTTCTTCGTGGCTTTCTTCTGGGCGTTCTTTAGTGCAGCGCTTTACCCTGTTGGCGGTATCTGGCCACCAGAAGGAATTAAAACCATTAACCCGCTTGACCTGCCGCTTCTGATGACGATGATTTTGTTGCTCTCTGGTTGTACGGTTACATGGGCGCATCACGAGATTTTGAGTGGTAACCGTGCAGAAGCTGTTAAAGCTTTAGCAATTACAGTAGGCCTTGGTATTATTTTCACGGGTTTTCAAGCTTATGAATATGTTCATGCGCCCTTCGCTTTCAAAGGCGGTGTTTTTCCATCAGCCTTTTATATGGCGACGGGCTTCCACGGTTTCCACGTGCTAGTTGGTACTATCTTCCTTTTTATCTGTTTGCTGCGTACCCAGAAAGGCCACTTCACCCCTGAAAGCCATTTCGGGTTCGAGGCGGCTGCATGGTACTGGCACTTCGTTGACGTAGTTTGGCTGTTCCTGTTCATTGCTGTTTACGTATGGGGTGGCGGTTCGTCTGAGCACTACGCCGTGCATGGCCTGATTTAAGTCACGGCTTTGTACGTCACATCATCACCTTTTAAAGTTGCGCTTGATCGTGCCTGTCCGCGTTGCGGGCAGGGACGGCTGTTTAGATCGGGTTTGACGCTCGAGATTGTAGATGCCTGCAGCGTGTGCAACCTTGCGCTGGCTAAAAACGACAGTGGCGATGGGCCTGCCGTATTCATGGTGTTTATTCTAGGTTTTTTGCTGGTACCGGCTGCGTTGCTGTTTGATGCGCTGGTGTCGCCCCCGTTATGGGTGCACGCCGTTCTTTGGACGTTGGTCGCGCTTGGAATTTGTGTTTTCAGCCTTCAGTCTATCAAAGCCTATGTGATCGCTCTGCAGTTCAAACATCGCCCTGAGACCTGGGAATAATTTATCAACTATTCTGGTAAGTGGCCCGCGTGGCCTTGAGCGGTATTCTTGTATGCGCTGCTGCTTTTCTGAATGTTTCGCTATTGCGGTTTCAAGTTTACGGGCTACGAACGTATCGGTGGCCAAGCCTGTTTTAAGCATATTTCGTAGATAGGTTTTCTTAAAAGCGAAGCCAAGCCATGCACATGGCACATCAATTCCATGATGGACGGGATAAAGTTGCGTAAGCATCTGTTTGCGCTCATTGACTAGCGCTTCAAGAATTTCAGGGTTGGAGATGACTTCAACGAACGTGTCGTTCCCGTCATATTGAACAATATGCTGGGTACCAATTTCGATGGCACCACCGAAAGCCACAAAAATTTTAGCTCTTGAGCGCATTACACGCTGGCGCCAGCCGTCATGCGGGGTCAGGGGGCTTTGGGCATTGAAGAAGGCGAACCGGACATCATGTCTATCGGGGTTATAGCCCTTTGTATCAGCCAGAAACTCTTTATCGTAATAACGGGATTCATAGGCCTCGTCGCCACGAATATAGGACGCGAATACCATATCTGTGGGCGTAGTTTCAGCCAGAAAGTCACGGCCATCGCGGAAATCAACGCAGTCGATTTCAAAATCGGGGTGGAAGGCCACGCCCGATTGCATCAGGTAGCGCATGGCCAAGCCCAGTCTTACTGTGTCCCTATCGGCATATGGGCTATTGAAATCCACGCGCTGCGTGCCGATAATAGAGATGTGCTTTATTGCCATAGCGGTTTGCGCAGGGGCTAGCCTTGCGAAAGATTCTGCGGCCATAAGGCGCAAAGCGTCTTCCGAGCCGATGAGCGCGGCCGGATCAATTACAAATGGATATGGCTTCACAGGTATAGTGGGCATGGACTAGGACTATGGCAAATAACGAAAAAGAGATCAAATTTGTTATATCCGGCCTGCTGGCGCTTATCGGCTTTATCATCATGATGAAAATGGGCCTGTGGCAACTGGACCGTCTGAAATGGAAGGAAGCGCTGATCGACAAGATCGAAGTGCAAAAAACCATCAACCCGCGCAAAGTGTTGTTGACCGACATGATTGATGACGTGCGTAACGATATGCGCCGTGGTCGTCTTGTGGGGATATGGTCCAAGGAGGGGACGGTCAAGGTCGGCCCTCAAATGATGGATGGCAAGATCGGTTATTGGATCGTGACGCCGTTGATCTTGAATGACGGTGCGGCCGTGTTGGTCAATCGTGGGTGGGTTCCTGATAAAATGGTCGAGTTAATGCTGGATAGCGCGCCGCCATTAGGTGTGATCGAGCTTACAGGTACGCTTAGGCAATCAGACGGGGAAAGCGACATGGTCGCGAACGACCCTAAAAGCTGGCATGATTTCAATATTGATGGCATTGCCAGCAATAACGCTATCAACCGCTATGCTCAGTTGGGTTTGTTCATGGAAACCAGCAACCCCGAAGATGAAAGCGTATTAAAGCCTGCTCCGGTTATATCCAGCATGCGTAACGAGCATCTGAACTATGCTATCTTCTGGTTCGGTATGGCGTTATTGATTGCGGTGCTGTTCTTTTTGGCAGTGGTGCAGCCTAATCTTCCAAAAAAGCATTCAATTTCATCGCCAGCCCCATCGGACCACGAATCTTGAGCTTACCGGTCAGGTAGGCGATATTCGGGTCTTTTGTGCCATTTAGAAGGCCTAGCAACAGTTCTTTTGACAAGGTAAGAGTTAACGCCGCCTCGCCATCCTCGGTTTTGATTGTGCCTGGGCGCTGGGTTGTGTCGACATGGATAAAGCCATCGGTTCCGAGGTCGAATTTTACGGTCGCCTTGAACTCAGGGTGGGTCTTCATTTTTTCCTGAAACTTGCTAATCAATGCTTCGTTTGCCATTTAGATCGATCCTTGTTCTGGACAGGCTAACATAGAATGGTAAACAGGACGTGATGAAGCTTTTTGCACCTGCGAAAATAAACCTAATGTTGCACGTGGTCGGGCGCCGTGATGACGGTTACCATTTTGTGCAGTCCGTCATGGGGTTTGCCGATACGGGTGATATTCTTGAAGCTATTCCCGCCGATACCTACAGCCTTACCATTAACGGCCAGTTTGCGGCCCATGCCCCGCTAGATAATACCAACCTTGTTACCCGTGCCATTCGTGCCATGGAATCCAAGGCTGGTCGCAAAGCCGAAATAGCTTTGACCCTGACTAAGTGTTTGCCTGCTGGTGCAGGGCTTGGTGGCGGGTCGGCCGATGCTGCTGCTGCCATGCATTTGTTAAACGCGGCATGGAGGCAGTTTTTTGATGAAGGCACCTTGCGGAAAATTGGTTTACAAATTGGTGCCGAGCTTCCGATTTGCCTTGTATCAAAAAGTGGCTGGGTTGAGGGTATTGGCGACAAGGTAACACCTCAGCATATCGATGTGATGCATGGAGTACTGGTATGGCCGGGGCAGGGCCTTGCGACCGCAAAAATTTTTGGTGCCTTTAAAAATACCGATGCTTGTTTTTCAAACCCTGTTACGCAGCCAGATTGTGTGACGATTGACTGGCTGGCCAATACGCGTAACGACCTTATGCCGCATTCTATTGCGGCATTGCCTGCGGTAGCTGATGCGCTTGATGCATTGGGTAATTGTGATGATTGCTTGCTAGCTCGTATGACAGGCACGGGTTCATCTGTTTTCGGGCTATTCAGTGACCGTGATGCCGCAAATAAAACGGCGGCCATGCTGGCCGCCGCGTATCCTGCTTGGTGGGTCAAGGCGTTTAGCCTTTAATAATAGCGGCGTCTTTCGTGGTGCTTTCTTTCAAGAGGCGCATCAAGAGTGACGATGCCGGTTTACCATCATCGGTGATGCCGGCTTTTTTCTGATATTGTTTAATGGCGTCGATTGTTTTCTGGCTTTTAGCGCCGTCTTCAGGGCCATCATAGAGGTTGCGACGGTTCAGTTGTTCCTGAATTTGCGCGGTCATAAGCTGATCATCATCAGGGATCATCTCGGCCAGTTCAGGCATCAATTTATCCAGCGTTTGCGATGTCGATGTGCTTGCAGCACCGGCGGCAGGTTCAACGTTTTCTGGTTTTGCGACCAGTTTTGAAAGCGATGTGCCATCGGGCAGGAAGCCTGCTTTTTCAGGTAGCATGTTGACGCGTTTCGCCAACTGCTCAAGGGCATTGCGTGCTTCAACGCTACCGCCTTCAGCCCCTACACGGTACCACATCAGGGCTTGTGTTGGTTTTGGTTCGGACAGCAAACCGTTTTCAAGAATGAGGCCGAGGTTATAAGCCGCCTCTGTGATACCGGACAAAGCTGCTTTCTGGAAGAAGCCTGCCGCCAGTTGCGGGTTGTATTTGGCGCCTGTGCCTTCGATATAGGCGATGCCAAGATTATACTGGGCCTCAGGGTGGCCTTCGAGTGCTGCCTGACGATACCAGTCAAGTGCCTGTGCCAGATCTTTCGAAACGCCAAGGCCTTGATGGTGCAACACGCCCAGATTATAGGCGGCGTTGGCGACACCGGATTCGGCAGCCTGACGGAACCAGTAGGCGGCGCGCTTATAATCCTGCTTTACGCCAGAGCCTGCAGTATAAAGCGCGGCCAAGTCATGCTGGGCCTCGGCGACACCGGTATAGGCTTTGTCTTGTAATTCCTTAAGGCTGCCTGTGAGGGTCGCGTCTTTTGCGGGGGCGGCTACCGGTGCTTTTGTTGGCACGGCATCTTCAGCTATTTCATCAGCGGCTGGTTTCACCTGTGGCAGCGGTTCACCTTCGGCGGATACTTTAGGTGTATCGGCGGCTTCAGGGGTGCTTGCGTTCTGGTCGAGCTTTTTCAGCGAGAGCTGCAATGGCTGCAAGGTGCCATTGCGCAGGTCAATGCGGGCGAGGCTGCCATCAGCCAGTACGGCGACGGCGCTTTGTGTGTTGCCTTGAACAAGGGCGCTGCCCAGCCAGCCTAGGCCCAAAGCTACAGTCACGGCCAAGGCTGCTACACTGGCATTGAGACGCATCGGGCGTGACCACCATGGGTCATTTGCGTTCACGGCGTCATCCATAGTAATGGCCGAGGACGCGTCAGAGCCGATGAAGCTATTACGCTTGGTGACAACGAGTGCGTTATCGCCTGATGCCGTGGCAGGGATGGATGGCAGGCCGGAGGCGGCTGCCATTGAATTGTCGGTGAGCAATACCATCGCGCGGGATTGCAGAGCCAGCTGTGCTTCGGATGCTACGGTCTCAAGGCGTTCCATGCGCCGTTGCATACGGGTGCGCTTTTGTTCCTCGGCTTCGACCTTGCGGGTCAGCTTGAGCGAGGTTGCCTGTGTATCGCGCAGTTTTTCTTCCAGCCGTTCATGGCGGTTTTTGCCGAGTTCGCTTTCCTGTTTCTGTTCGTCCATCTTACGACGGGTTTCAGCCAGTTCTTTGCGGTTTTCAAGTAATTCGCGTTCAAGGCGCTGCTGGCTCTGGCGGGTTTCTTCAACCAGCTTTTTTAAAACATCGCGTTCAGCTTCGGATTTGATAAGTTTGATGCCCAGTGTATCAAGCGCTGCCTTGATCTGATCGGAATGGGTGGCAGATGTGCCGCCCGCATTACTGTTGGAAATAGGGAAGGGCCGTGTGGCCGCCTTGACCGGTGCTGCCGTCTGAACGGTATTGGCCTTTGGCTCGTTTTTAGCGAGCGGCGTTGTCGCGGAAGTTGATGGGCGCATACCTGTTCCCTCTTTGATCGTCATAGCGGTCTGTCGTCTATTGGTACAATTGGGTTATGGCGGTAGGGTCCCTTTTTGCATATTTAGTATAATAATGCCACAAAAACCGTTCCCGCCATCCACAGGGGGGCGGCTTTTAGGCCGGTAAGCCTTGGTTTCATTCAGTTTTTGCCTGACAGGCCAGATGTTTTAAAGGGGCTTGCGTTATGGCGCGGTGCTGAGTTATTGTCGCCTCGCTTTGAATACATATTGGGGCGTCGCCAAGCGGTAAGGCATCGGTTTTTGGT
>Ga0209066_10000197_pt1 | contig 92510 bp, 87 predicted proteins | sample All_14_2_FD_187198 | JGI IMG/M metagenome (GOLD analysis project Ga0209066, IMG submission 187198) | Freshwater microbial communities in response to fracking from Pennsylvania, USA - Allegheny Zone_MetaG_DW_15 (SPAdes) (version 2) ...
GACGGCCAGACGCACTGGGCTGGGCGATCTCGCTAGCTTCTCGGTCGCCAATCTGTTTCTGGCGGATGAGAAAAAGCTGGCGGCACTCGGACCTTTTGACAAGATGCTGATCGATCCGCCGCGTGAAGGCGCCATCGAACTGGTCAAGGCGCTGGGCTCACAAGGGCCGCGTCGGGTGGTCTATGTGTCGTGTAATCCGGCAACCTTGGCCCGCGATGCTGCGGCGATGGTGGCGGTCAATGGCTATCGTTTTCGTGCCGCTGGCGTGCTTAACATGTTTCCGCACACGGCACATGTCGAGTCGATTGCGCTGTTCGAGCGGCCATGAAAAAAGCGGCCACTGGCCGCTTTTCCCTAGCTTGCGTCCTGCAACTTAGTCGCGTTCGCCGGTAAAGGCCATGATCAACTGCAGCAGGCTGACAAATACGTTGTAAATGTCGAGGTAGACCGCGAGTGTCGCGCTGACGTAATTGGTCTCGCCACCCTGCACGATCCGACTGATGTCGTAAAGAATGTAGGCCGAGAAGATGCCCACCATAGCCACTGCGATGGTGAGCGACAAGGCTGGGATCTGGAAAAAGATATTGGCGACAGCAGCAAGCAGGACCAGGATCAGGCCGACAAACAGGAACTTGCCCATATTGGAAAAGTCACGCTTGCTAACCGTTGCGATGCCCGCCATGGTGAAGAAGATGGCACCCGTACCGCCGGCAGCCAGAGCAATCATCGAGCCGCCATTGGAAAAACCAAGGGCAACTTGCAGGATGCGCGACAGCATCAGGCCCATGAAGAAGGTGAAGCCAAGCAGCAGGGCAACACCCAGGCCGCTGTCCTTATTCTTCTCGATGCCCCACATAAAACCGAAAGCAACGGCCATGAACAGGACGAAGCTTAGCAGTGGGCTATTGCCGAAGAGGCTGAAACCCAGTTGCACCCCGGCGACGGCGCCGAGCACGGTGGGCAGCATTGACAGGGCCAGCAGCAAATAGGTGTTGCGCAAGACGCGATTCTGCTGCAGCGCGAAGTCCGGCGAACTGTTGCGGACGATGTCAAAGGGTGTGTTCATCAATATTCCTTGAGGTGTGGTCACGAAGGCTAAGACTAGCCGAGTCGTTGCAAAGTTTCAATTGTCGGCTGCGACCTGAACAGCCCGGGGCTGTGCTATGATGCGGGCCGCAAAATCGCCACCGCAAACAGCTTGCGGCTTTCGGCGAGCGATGCGGGAGTTTGGCAGAGTGGTCGATTGCACCGGTCTTGAAAACCGGCATGCCGAAAGGCATCCAGGGTTCGAATCCCTGAGCTCCCGCCAGCAGGTCCTGGTGCCTGCTTTTTATCCGCCTCTATTCCTGTCCGTATTTGTTCACTAGTCTGCTGGATGGGCTCGTGCTTGTGCGCGCTGGGCGAGCGTTGAATAAAAAAAAGCCCGCTGTTTGGGCGGGCTTAAATCCATTTCTTGGAGGAGATGGAGGAGACAGGTTCATTGTGCCGAATAAAATGCTGCGGTGCAACATTTATTTTGCCGCGCACTCAAAGTCCTAGAAAATCGCCTACCTCGTTAGCGCGCGCCTGGGTATCGGCGTAGCCCAGTTCGATGAGTTTCCGGGTGTAGGCCTGTTCGAACAGCAGGTAGCTGGTCAGGGCGCCGCCTTGCCGGTTCATCGCCCCGATGCCGCCCAGCAAGGCTTTGATCGGCCAGGGGAGGGCACTGGCGTGCTCGGCCGCAATGCGATCCAGACGCTCCGAAGGCGAGATGACCAGGGTATCGATAGGGCGCAGTGTGATCGCGGCGTGGTCGATCTGTGCGGCGGGAATGGCCGCCAGGGTGCGGTTGATTCTTTGGGCGCGCTCGATGTCGACCGCGAGACTGTCGAGAAAGATGCTGGACAGGGCGTGGCCGGCGATCTGGGCGAGCGAGGGGTAGCCATCGACTTGCTCCCGTTCGCGGTGTTCGCTTTGTTTGCGGGCGCCGATGATCAGTAGGCGGCGGGCGCCGAGGTGAATGGCCGGTGAGAGCGGGGCCAGTTGGCGCATTGAGCCATCGCCGAAATATTCACGGTTGATCAAGGTGGCGGGGAATATGAACGGGATGGCGCTTGAGGCGAGCAGGTGATCAACGGTCAACTGACTGCGCATGCCGACCCGCTGTACTCGCCGCCAGGGTTGGGCGCTGGGGTGGGCCTGGAAAAAACTGATGCTCTCCCCGGACTCGTAGCCGGAGGCTGAAACGCTGACGGCGTGCAGGGCGCCGTTGGTGATCGAGCGCTCGATGCCGGCAAAGTCCAGACTGCGGCGTAAGAGCGTACGCAGCGGACTGTTGTCGAGCAGGGAGCGTGGCGGGTTACCAATTAGCCAACCGAGGGCGAGGGCAGAAAGCCAGCGGGCCCCGGCGCTGCCGACGCCGGCGGGGTCGGCCCGATAAATTTGTCCGACGTGCATGTTTCGCCAAAAGCTGGCGAGCAGCGATACGGCTTTGCCGAAGTTATCGGCCAGGCAGGCCAGGGCGACGGTGTTGATGGCGCCGGCCGAGGTGCCGCACAGAATGGGAAAGGGGTTGTGGCGTCGGTTTTTCGACAGTTTGGCGATGGCGATCAGCACGCCGACCTGATAGGCCGCCCGGGCGCCGCCGCCGGTTAGAACTAGCCCGGTGCCGCGTTCGCCGGGGTGGGCTGGTCCGAGGGTCAATCCTGCCCGTGCCGGATGGCGTCGGCCCAGCAATTGGGGGTCTCGAACAGGCGGACCTGCTCAAGCCGCAGTTGATTGCCGTAGGTGTCACGGTAAACCGCGTCGAGGCAGTCAAAAGCCAGACGGGCCAGATTTTCGGCGGTCGGTACGCAGTCGAGCAGAACGGTCTTGTGGTCAGGCAGCGTATTCAGGAAGTCGACGATGGCGGTGTCGTGGCGGAACGCCAGAAAGGCATGATCCCAGCGATCAACCAGATGTGCCTTCGCCAGGTCCTTGACTTGCGAGAAGTCCATGACCATGCCGTTGGCGGCATCGCCGGCTTTGTCGATGATGCGGCCTGACAAGGTGATCTCGATGGCGTAGCGGTGGCCATGCAGATGGCGACACTGGCTTTTGTGGTCCGGAATGCGATGGCCGGCATCGAATTCCAGGCGGCGGGTGATCAGCATGGCTTAAAGGCTCGACAAGACAGGCGCGGATTATACAATGCGCCATGCTTTCAACTGACGACCATCGCCGCGACAGCGCCGGCCTGCGCTATGTTTATCCTGTGGTGTCCCGCCGGGCCGGTGGCGTGTCGCTCGGGATCAATCTGAACCCCAATAACGCGTGCAACTGGGCGTGTGTTTATTGCCAGGTTGAGGGTTTGCAGCGCGGCGGGCCGCCGCCGCTCGATCTGCGACAGTTGGCAGGCGAGCTGGATGGCTTTCTGGACGAATTGCTGGACGGTGATTTCCTGCAGCGAGCAGTGCCCGAGGGGGCACGGCGTCTGGTTGATGTGGCCTTCTCCGGCAATGGCGAACCCTGCAGTGCGCCAGAGTTTGCTGAGGCTGTGGCAACGGTTGCGACCGTATTGCGGCATCACCATCTGGTCGGAAAAATTCCCCTGCGCCTGATTACCAATGGCAGCTTGCTGCATCGGCCGGCGGTCCAGGCCGGGATTGTGCAGTTGGCTGAACTCGGTGGCGAGGTGTGGTTCAAGATTGACCGCGCCCTGCCGGATGAGGTGGCCTTGATCAATGGTGTTCCGGGTGATGTGGAGCGGGTTGGGCGTCATTTGGCGCAATGTGTCGATCTGGCACCAACCTGGGTGCAGACGTGCTGGTTTGCAATGGATGGGGTCTTGCCTGGCGAGGCCTCGCAACTGGCTTACTGCGATTTGCTGCGCCCCTTGGCTGGGCGCTTGGCCGGTGTGCATCTGTATGGTCTGGCGCGACCGTCGATGCAGTCTGCTGCGCCGCGTCTCAATCGTTTATCGGTGCTGGATCTGCAGCGTTTTGCCCGCCGGGTGGAAAAGGAAACGGGCATCCGGGTGATTGTTTCCCCGTGATGCCCGTGTTCGCGGTCTACGCCCCGGCAGGGGCGAAAATCAGGCGACTTTCTTGGCGTGGCTGCGCGCCGATTTCTTCAGCGACTTGTACAGCTCTGGTTCCTGCGACTTGAGGTAATCGATGATTTCGCAGTCGTCGCGCTTGATGGTTTTGATATCGACCTGTTCAACGTGCACCAGGCGCAGCAATTCGCGGACCGGTTTGGGCATGTTGCGGCCGCTTTCGTAGCGGGAGCCGCCGCTTTGGGTGACGCCGAGGGCGGACCAGAATTGTTGCTGGTTCATGCCCAGTTTGCGGCGGATTTCACGAGCGTCAATTTTTTCGATCAATTTGGCAGTGGTAGTCATTGTTCTATCTCCAATAGGGTAGGGATTTTTTACTTACCCATTTATCCTGGTAAGCTATGACTTAGGTCATATGACTTAGTTTATAACCGATTATGACGTTGCGCAAGAGGTATGCCATGGTTGTTACATATTTCAAACAATTTTGCCAAACGGGTCGGATCGAATAAGATCGTTCGCCTGAACAGAACGCCTCGAGGGTTTAAATCATGCAAGTCACCGAAATTCTGCGCCTCAAGGGCGGCACCTTGTATACCGCCACGCCGGGCCAATTGCTGGCTGCGGCCATTGCGACGATGGCGGATCTTGATATGGGGTCGCTGGTGGTCATGGAGGAGGGGCGCATGGTCGGCATGCTGACTTTTCGCGAAGTGATGCTGGCCTTGCGCGAGCACGGCGTTTGCCCGGATGGCGTGACGGTGGGCGACGTGATGGTCCGTGATCCGGTCACGGCCTTTCCTGGCATGGATGCCAATGATCTGCGTCGGCTGATGATCGACAAGCATTCGCGCTATCTGCCGGTGCTCGATGGCGGCACCTTGCTGGGCGTGATTTCTTTTCTCGATGTCGCCAAGGCGGTGCTTGAGGAACAGAGCTTCGAGAACAAGATGCTCAAAAGCTACATCAAAAACTGGCCGGAAGAGCCGTCGATCTGATGCTTGGGCGCCGACCTCCGGGTCGGTGTTGCGAGTCGGGCGGAATTTCCGTCTTTTTTGCGGTCGACCGTGTGCAACCCCGAAAAATGCACCGTGGTAAACTCCGCGCTCCTTAACGAATCTGCTTCCCATGTCCGGCAATACTTTTGGCACCCTGTTTACAGTGACTTCCTTTGGCGAATCCCACGGCCCGGGGATCGGCTGCGTGGTGGATGGTTGTCCGCCGGGGCTGGCGCTCTGTGCCGAGGATATTCAGGCGGAACTTGATCGGCGCAAGCCGGGCACCTCGCGCCATGTGACGCAGCGCCGTGAGCCGGATACGGTGGAAATCTTGTCCGGTGTCTTCGAAGGCAGAACCACTGGGACGCCGATTGGCCTGCTGATTCGTAATCAGGATCAGCGCAGCAAGGACTACGGCAATATTGCCGAGACTTTTCGGCCGGGTCATGCCGACTACACCTATACGCAAAAATATGGATTCCGCGATTATCGCGGTGGCGGTCGCTCGTCGGCCCGCGAGACGGCGGTGCGGGTGGCTGCTGGCGCGATTGCCCGCAAGTGGTTGTTCGAACGCTATGGGGTCAGCATTCGGGGCTGGATGAGCGCGCTCGGGCCGATTGACATCCCTTTTGAATCGGTCGATGCCATCGATGACAACGCATTTTTTGCCCCCAACGCCAGCATCGTGCCGCAACTGGCGTCTTACATGGATCAGTTGCGCAAATCGCTTGATTCGGTAGGCGCCAAAATTACGGTGACGGCGACCGGTGTGCCGCCGGGTTGGGGCGAGCCGGTGTATGACCGGCTGGATGCGGAAATTGCCTACGCCATGATGGGCATCAACGCAGTCAAAGGGGTCGAAATCGGGGCAGGTTTTGCCTCGGTAGCGCAAAAAGGGAGCGAGCATGGTGACGAAATGACGCCGGCTGGTTTTGCCTCTAATTACGCGGGTGGCGTGCTGGGCGGTATTTCGACTGGTCAGGATATCGTGGTCAATATGGCGATCAAGCCGACCTCGTCGATTGCTCAGGCGCGGCGGTCGATTGATGTTCACGGTCAGGCGATTGAGGTGGCTACAGAGGGGCGGCACGACCCCTGTGTTGGCATTCGGGCGACGCCGATTGCCGAGGCCATGTTGGCTCTGGTCCTGATCGATCATGCGCTTCGGCACCGGGCGCAATGTGGCGATGTGCAGTGCCTGACGCCACAGATTGCGGGAAAAATCGGCTAGAATCGAAGGCTTTTCGCCACCTGTGCGTGGTGATGCTATCCAGGGAGAGCCTTTATGAATGTAGACCATCACGACCTTCACCACGAATTCCCGGAACTGTCCGATGCCATTCACGCATTGAAAGTGGGCAACGCACGTTTCGCACGTCTGTTCGATACCTATCATCGCCTGACCGGCAAGGTGGAAAATCTGGAAGAACATGACATGCCGGTGGCTGATTTCACCCTTGAAGACATGAAAAAAGAGCGCGTCAAGCTCAAGGATGATCTCTATCACATGCTGATGGCTTATCGCGCCGGCCAGGAAGCCAGCAAGTAAGTCACGCGGGCTTGGGCGTGCCTCCGGTAAAATCGCCGGATGCACGCTTTGCCCTTCTGGCGTCTCGCCGGCTACTATTTTGCGTATTTCGCCTTCATTGGCGCTTTCTCGCCTTATTTCACCCTTTATCTGAAGTCACTGGCTTTTTCGGCCTGGGATATTGGCCTGTTGATGTCGCAGATGCAGCTGATGCGTCTGTTTGGCCCGAATCTGTGGGGCTGGCTGGTGGACCGCTACGGTCACCGTCTATTCATCATTCGCCTGGCGGCGGTCGCGTCGTTACTGGGTTTTCTGGCATTTTTCTGGCTTGATCGTTTGTCTGGCATGTTGCTGGCGATGGCCGTGCTCGCCTTTTTCTGGAGTGCTGCGCTGCCGTTGGTCGAGATGCTGACCTTCGACCACTTGCGCGAAGAGCGTGGTCGTTACAGTCGTATCCGGCTCTGGGGATCGGTTGGTTTTATCGTGGCAGTCATGGCTACCGGCGCGGTGCTTGATGTCGTGCCGCCCGTCGGTGTGTTGTGGGTCTGTGCATTGATCCTGCTGGGCATCCTGGGTTTTGCGCTGGCCTTGCCGGAGGCTGCGCCGCGCGCGCATCTCACTATCGAACAGTCGATCAGGCGCATTCTTCGGCAGCCGCGTGTGCAGGCCCTGATGGCGGCCTGTCTGATGATGTCGGCGGCGCACGGCGGTTTTTACGTTTTTTACTCCATTCATCTCGATGCTCATGGTTATAGCAAGACCGAGGTGGGCGTGCTCTGGTCGCTGGGTGTGCTGGCCGAGATTGGGGTATTTATGGCCATGCATCGACTGGTCTGGCGATTCTCCTTGCGTCATCTGTTGCTGGCCAGTTTTGCGGCGGCTGTCCTGCGTTTTATGCTGATGGGCTGGGGGGTCGGTTCGTTGGCGACCATGGTCTTTGCTCAGTTGCTACATGGTCTGACCTTCGGTGCTTTTCATGCGGCATCCATTGCCGCGGTCAACCTGTGGTTTCCGGGAAAAGCCCAGGGCCGGGGGCAGGCTTTGTATTCCAGCCTGTCGTTTGGCGCCGGTGGTTTGTTGGGCGCCTTGATCAGTGGCTGGAGCTGGGATCGGCTGGGGGCGGGTTGGACATTCACGATCGGTGCCTTGTGCGCCCTGTTCGGCTGGCTGCTGATCTATCGCTGGTTGGTCGGTGATCCCGCGGTCGACCTGCCGAAACGGGAACAAATCGCCGATCCTGTGCAATAATTCAACGCTTTACCGCACACTTTAGCGTTCATGGCGAAGACACTCTACGACAAGCTTTGGGAAGACCATGTCGTGCATCAGGAAGCTGATGGCACGGCGCTTCTTTATATTGACCGCCACCTGGTACATGAAGTGACCAGTCCGCAGGCCTTCGAGGGGCTGAAACTGGCGGGCCGCAAGCCGTGGCGCGTCTCCTCCATCGTTTCAACGCCGGATCACAACACGCCGACCGACCACTGGGACGAGGGGATCAAGGACCCCGTGTCGCGCCAGCAGGTCGAGACGCTCGACGCCAATATCCGTGAAGTCGGCGCGCTGGCCTATTTCCCGTTCAAGGATCCGCGCATGGGCATTCTGCATGTGGTCGGCCCGGAGAACGGCGCGACGCTGCCCGGCATGACTGTGGTCTGTGGTGACTCGCATACCTCGACGCATGGCGCCTTTGCCTGCCTGGCGCACGGTATCGGCACCTCTGAAGTCGAGCATGTGATGGCGACGCAGTGCCTGCTGCAGAAAAAATCGAAGACCCTGCTGATCGCTGTTGAAGGCAAACTCGGCAAGGGTGTCACCGCCAAGGATGTGGCCTTGGCCATCATCGGTACCATCGGTACGGCGGGCGGTACCGGCTACGCCATCGAGTTCGGTGGTAGCGCCATTCGCGGCCTGTCGATCGAAGGGCGGATGACGTTGTGCAATATGGCGATCGAAGGTGGGGCACGAATGGGCTTTGTCGCGGTCGACGATAAAACAATCGATTATTTGCGCGATCGCCCCTTCTCGCCCAAGGGCGAGGTTTGGGATAAGGCGGTAGCGCACTGGCGCACCCTGCATTCCGATGCGGGCGCCCGCTTTGACCGTATCGTCACGCTCAAAGCTGAGGATATCCGGCCACAGGTCACCTGGGGAACTTCGCCGGAAATGGTCGTCGGCATTGACGCCGTGGTGCCTGATCCGGCCAAGGAAGCCGACCCGGTCAAGCGTGAGGGCATGGAACGGGCCTTGCAATACATGGGCTTGAATCCCAATACGCCGATTCAGAAAATTGCCGTCGATAAGGTGTTTATCGGTTCGTGCACCAATTCACGGATTGAAGATTTGCGCGAAGCGGCAGCCGTTCTCAAAGGACGTCGTGTGGCAGCGAATGTCAAGCTGGCGTTGGCGGTGCCGGGCTCGGGTCTGGTTAAGCGCCAGGCCGAGGCTGAGGGTCTGGACAAGGTTTTTGTTGCCGCCGGTTTCGAGTGGCGTGAGCCGGGGTGTTCGATGTGTCTGGCGATGAACGCCGACCGTCTGGAGCCGGGCGAGCGTTGTGCGTCGACCTCAAACCGCAATTTTGAGGGCCGTCAGGGCCCGGGCGGGCGGACGCATCTGCTCAGTCCGGCGATGGCGGCGGCGGCGGCGGTTGCCGGTCGCTTTGCTGATGTTCGCGACGTTTTGTGAGTGGCGGGTTGAATTAATGAAAAAAATCGCTTTTGTGCTGTTGACCGTGTTCGGCCTGCTGGGCGTGTCAGCCTGCCATACCGTGCAGGGGATAGGCAAGGACATCGAGAAGGGTGGCGAAGCCATCCAGCGCGCTACCCGATAAGGATATTCATGGACAAATTTGTTCGCCTCGAAGGCTTGGTCGCTCCGCTCGACCGCAGCAACGTCGATACCGACGCCATCATTCCGAAGCAGTTTCTCAAGTCGATCAAGCGTTCCGGCTTCGGCCCGAATGCCTTTGATGAATGGCGTTACCTGGATGTCGGTCAGCCGGGCCAGGATTGTGCGCCGCGGCCCAAAAACCCGAACTTCGTGCTCAATCAGCCGCGCTACCAAGGGGCTGAAGTCCTGCTGACGCGGGCCAATTTTGGCTGCGGCAGCTCGCGCGAACATGCGCCGTGGGCACTGCTCGATTTCGGTTTCAAAGCCATCATCGCGGAATCCTTTGCCGACATCTTTTTCAATAACTGTTTCAAGAACGGCATCCTGCCAATCGAGCTACCGGCTGATGAAGTCGCGGCCTTGTTCCAGCAGGTCGAGGCGACCCCGGGTTATACCCTGGTCGTTGATCTGGCGGCACAACTGGTGTTGCGGCCAGATAGTCATGGCATTCCGTTCAAGATTGATCCGTTCCGCAAAGAGTGCCTGCTCAATGGCTGGGACGATATTGGCCTGACCTTGCGCCATGCTGAAAAGATCAAAGTCTTTGAAGAAAAGCGCCGTGCCCAACAGCCGTGGCTGTTTGCTTAGTCTGCATTCCCTGAATCCTCACCACTGGATCCTGAAATCATGAAAATTTGTGTTTTGCCGGGTGACGGCATTGGTCCCGAGATTACCGCCGAAGCGGTGCGTGTCCTGAATGCGCTCGATCTTAAGTTTGAGATGGAAGAAGCCCTGCTGGGCGGTAGTGCAGTCGACGCCACGGGTCACCCCTATCCGGAAGCGACCCAGAAGCTGGCGCGCGAAGCCGATGCGATCCTGCTCGGTGCGGTCGGTGGTCCGCAGTGGGACAATCTGCCGCGCGAGCAGCGTCCGGAGCGTGGCCTCCTCGGTATCCGCAAGGACCTGAATCTTTTCGCCAACCTGCGTCCGGCCATTCTTTACCCGGAACTGGCCAATGCCTCGACGCTGAAGCCGGAAGTCGTCGCGGGCCTCGATATCCTGATCGTCCGCGAATTGACCGGGGATATCTACTTCGGCCAGCCCCGCGGCGTGCGTGAAGAAAACGGCGAGCGCGTTGGCTTCAATACCATGGTTTACAGTGAGTCGGAAATCCGCCGCATTGCGCACGTTTCTTTCCAGGCCGCGCAGAAACGCAACAAAAGGCTGTGCTCGGTCGACAAGATGAATGTGCTCGAATGCACCCAGCTCTGGCGCGATGTGATGATCGAAGTCAGCAAGGATTACCCTGATGTTGAACTCAGCCACATGCTGGTCGACAACGCTGCCATGCAATTGGTCAAGGCACCGAAGCAGTTCGATGTGATGGTCACCGGCAACATGTTCGGCGACATCCTGTCCGACGAAGCCTCGATGCTGACGGGTTCGATCGGTATGCTGCCGTCGGCCTCGCTGGATGACAAAAATAAGGGCCTGTACGAACCGTCGCATGGTTCGGCGCCGGATATCGCCGGCCAGGGTGTGGCCAATCCGCTGGCCACGATCCTGTCGGTGGCGATGATGCTGCGCTACACCTTCGGTCTCGAAGAGCAGGCACTGCGTGTCGAAAATGCGGTCAAAAAGGTATTGGCCCAGGGGTATCGCACTGGTGACATTTACGAGCGCGGTACCAACAAGGTCGGCACCAAGGAAATGGGCGACGCCGTATTGGCGGCGCTTTGATAGGATCGGGCGCTTAGTATCCAGGATATTGTGATTGGGATTGAGGGGTTGGCTCACAGCGCGCCTCCCTCGACCCTGGGCAACTCGCTATAAAGGAAATGTGATGAAAAAGGTTGGTCTGGTCGGTTGGCGTGGCATGGTCGGTTCGGTGCTGATGCAGCGCATGGTGGAAGAGGGCGACTTTGCCCATATTGATCCGGTGTATTTCTCGACCTCCGCCGCCGGCGGCAAGGCGCCGGTGTTCGGTGGCAAGGAGGCCTCGTTGCCGTTGCAGGACGCTTCTGCGGTCGACGCGCTGAAACAGTGCGAAATCATCATCACCTGCCAGGGCGGCGACTACACCAAGGAAGTCTTCCCGAAGCTGCGTGCGGCCGGCTGGAACGGCCACTGGATCGACGCCGCCAGCGCTCTGCGTATGGCTGACGACGCGGTGATCATCCTCGACCCGGTCAACATGAACGTGATCAAGGATTCGCTGGCCAAGGGCGGCAAGAATTGGATCGGCGGCAATTGCACGGTGTCGCTGATGCTGATGGGCCTGGGCGGTCTGTTCCAGAACGACCTGATCGAATGGGCGACGTCGATGACCTATCAGGCCGCGTCCGGTGCCGGCGCCCAGAATATGCGTGAACTGATTTCGCAGATGGGCGCGATTCATTCTTCCGTCGCTGACCTGTTGGCTGATCCGGCCTCGGCCATCCTCGATATTGATCGCAAGGTGGCCGAAACCATTCGTTCCGATGCCTTCCCGAAGAAAAATTTTCGCAACACGCCATTGGCCGGTTCCTTGATCCCCTGGATCGACGTGCCGTACGAAAACGGTCAGTCCAAGGAAGAATGGAAGGGGGGCGCCGAATGCAACAAGATCCTCGGCCGCCCGGCCTTCCGCAGCGCCGGTTCGATTCCGATCGACGGCCTGTGCGTGCGTATCGGCGCCATGCGCTGCCACAGCCAGGCGCTGACCATCAAGCTGAAGAAGGACGTGCCGCTGGATGAAATTTCCGACATGCTCGCCAAGGCCAATCCATGGGCCAAGGTTGTGCCGAATGATCGCGAGATTTCCGAGCGCGAACTGACGCCGGCGGCCGTAACTGGCACGCTGACGGTGCCGGTTGGTCGTCTGCACAAGATGGCGATGGGTCCGGAATACCTGGCCGCCTTCACCTGCGGCGACCAGTTGCTGTGGGGGGCTGCTGAGCCGCTGCGCCGCATGCTGCGTATCCTGCTCGACGCCTGATCTCATTGATTTTGAACCGGAAAACCGGGGTCTGGGCGCCGGTTTTTTGTTGTGATGCGTGGCGCAGGATGCCACCTTGAGAAGCGGGTTTAGCTTGCATTGCTAAGTTCATGATGTTAATTTGATTCTCCCAAAATCCACGCTCCGGGCCTTGCCGTGAACGAAAAGAATCGCGCTCAGTTTAGGAAACGTTGTGTCGCCCTGGCGGTGGCCTCCTGTTTGTCATTGTCGCCCTGGGTGGCTGAAGCGGCGGGCCTGGGCAAGCTCACGGTATTTTCCGGTCTTGGCCAGCCCCTGCGAGCAGAACTCGAAGTTACGGCCAATGCCGATGAATTGAACGGCATGACAGCACGGCTGGCGCCGCGCGAAGTTTTTCAGCAGGCCGGGGTCGATTTCCCGGCAGCACTCAACGATCTGCGCTTCACGGTCGACAAGGCTCAAGGGGGGCGTTCCATCGTCAAATTGAGTTCGGTGCGGCCGATCAACGAGCCTTTTCTCGATTTCCTGATTGAAATCAACTGGCCGGCCGGGCGCCTGGTCCGCGAATATACTTTTTTGCTTGACCCGCCAGAATTCGCCAACCGGCAAACGGCGCCGGCCGTGGCAGATAGCAAGTTGGTCAACGCTCCCGTGACCGCGGATAAGCCTTACACCCTGGCGCCAACGCCGGGGCCGGTCGTCAAAGCGGCGCCAGCAGCGACGGCCTTGCCCGCCGCCCGGTCGACGCCTGCCTCTCCTGCGCCGGTGGCTGAGCGCAAACCGCCGGCACCTGCGTCACCGCCCCCAGCCCAGCCGGAAACGGCCAGTCATCTAGTGACCAAGGGGGAAAACCTGCGCAAGATCGCTGGCGAGCATCAATACGATGGCGTATCGCTGGAGCAGATGTTGGTGGGGCTGTACCGCGAAAACCCGGATGCCTTTATTGGCAAGGATATTCACCGTCTGAAAGCGGGGGCCATCCTGAACTTGCCGGCCCGTGAAAAAGTCGAGTCAGTCTCGTCGGGCGAGGCCAAAAGGGTTTATCTGGCCAGTGGCAATTTCGACGCTTATCGGCGCAAGCTGGCGTCGGCGGCTGCCCAAGCCCCTGTTGGCGATGGGCCTGAAGCCAGTCAGTCCAGTAGCGGACGGATTTCGCCCAAGATCGATGACAAGGCAACGGCGCAGGATGCCGCCCGTGACCAGGTGAAAGTGGCACGGACCGATAGCGTGGACCGGGCTGCCAAAGCGGCCGCCAGCGAAGCAGATCGTCTTGCCCAGGCGCAGGCCCTGAAGGAGGCTGAAACGCGGGTTGGGCAGCTGGAGAAGAATGTCGAGGAATTGCAGAAGTTGCTGCGCCTGAAAAATCAGGCGTTGGCCGATCTGCAAAAACCAGCGGTATCGTCAGCACCCGCACCCGCAGCGCTGCCTGTTGCTGTCGAGAAGCCAGCGGACGTCACGCCACCGGTTGAGAAGCCCGTTGCAGCGCCCCCCGCGCCCGCGCCGAGCGAAGCACCAGTGCCCGCCGAGCCCGTCGTGCCGCCGCCGCAACCGGTGCCGGTTGCCCCGGCACCTGTCAAGCCGGTGCCCCCACCGCCCCCACCCGAACCCGTGGTTGAAGAACCAAGTCTGGTTGATTTCTTGATCGAAGATCCTTTGCCGCTGGCCGGCGGTGCTGGCGTGCTGGCCCTGCTGGGGGGGGCGTTGCTTTATCGCCGTCGTCGCCAGCAGCGGGCCGGCGAGTCGTTGACGACGGCTATTCCCAGCCAGTCGAGCATCGGGCCCAATTCGGTCTTTGGTACTGTTGGCGGGCAGAGCGTCGATACCGGCAGCATTGCCTTGCCAACGGGCGAGTTTAGCCAGGCGGGCCCTGGGGTGATCGATACCGATGAGGTTGATCCGGTGGCCGAGGCGGATGTTTACATGGCGTATGGACGCGATGCTCAGGCCGAGGAAATCCTGCTTGAGGCGATGCAGAAAGACCCGCAGCGCTTGGCGATTCACGTCAAATTGCTGGAAATTTATGGCAACCGGCGCAGCATGAAGCAATTTGAAACCCTGGCCAGTGAGTTGTACGCGCTGACAGGGGGTAAAGGGCCGGAGTGGGCGCAGGTTGCCAAGCTGGGTGTTGCCATCGATCCGGGTAACCCGATTTACGGTGGCGAGCAGACCGCTGCAGCGAACAAATCGTTTGATGCCGATGCCACCATGGTGGTTTCGCCGGCTGCCTTTGCGGCCAGCCACGAGGCACTTGCCACCGCTGTCCAGCCCGAGCCGGTATCGGCCAGTGAAGCAGGGCGCGCTGATGACGAGGTGATTGCCGAGAGCTCACCGGAAATCGATTTTGAGCACAGTACGGTCGTCCTGCCGGAGCAGGATCCGGTGCCACCGTCCGCCACTGATGATGCGGCGTTTGACTTTGATGAAGCGAGCCTTGATTTTGACCTGGGCGCGGCGACTGATGAGGACATGACACTGGTGATACCAGCCGAAAGTCCCCAGTCGATGGCGCTGTCGGCTGACGATAATGCCCTTGATTTCGATCTCGACGGCTTGACCAGCGTAGTCCCGCCGACAATGCCTCGTTCGACGGATAGTGTGCCTGCGCAACCGGCCGAAGAGGATGACGAGTTGGATTTCTCGCACACGGGGACACTGGTCATGCCGGAGAGCCTGAGTGAATCGGCTATTGCAGGCTTCTCGGTCGATGCGCTGGATCTCGACCAGGATCAATTCAGCCCGCCGCCTGCGGTCAGCGCACCGGTTGTGCCGGAAATGCCTGGTGACCTCGCGCCAACGACCCCTGCGGACCAACCGGTCCTGGCCGAGGAAGGCCTGGATTTCGATGTCAATTTGAGTGACTCCGCTTTCCTGGGGCAATCGCCCGCCCTACCTGATTTCGACATGAGCGCGATCAATCTTGATCTGACCGCCGACGAGTCAACCGCTGAGCCGCAGGGTGAGGCGGCAGCGCTGGCTGCGGCGATGGCCGACCCGGCGGGCGGCGCTGACGAGATGACGATGGATGACTGGTTGGCCAGCGAGGCTGCCGAACTGGCTCCGCCGCCGGTGGCCGACACCGAGCCCACGCCGCTGCCCGACCTTGCTCTGTCGGCTGATCTGCCCTTGGCCGCAGAGCCAGCGGCCTTGCCGGATCCCGAGCCATCGGCACCGGCCAAGGGTCCAGTGGTGCATGACGAGCATTGGGAAGAGGTCAATACCAAGCTGGACCTGGCGCGTGCCTACGAAGAAATGGGCGATCTTGAAGGCGCTCGTGAGTTGCTGCAAGAAGTCCAGAGCGAAGGCACGGACGATCTGGTGGCCCTGGCGGGCGAAATGATGGAACGCATTGGTCATTGATGACCGCGCGTGATTCGCAGACATGGCCCCATCCGGGGCCGTGTCCTTTTTGAGCTGGGCGGTCCGTGCATCCCTCCGCGCTCTTGCTGGCCTGGTTGATTACCGTTCTGCTGGTGCAGTGTGTCGGCTATAGCGGATTGACGATACTGGCTATCGCCCTACTGCTGCAGCCGACCTTGTGGGCCGCTTGGTGGGCCTATGTCCGTCGTTCGCGCTGGCTGTTGTTCAGTCTGTGGCTGATTCTGGCATACAACACGCCGGGGGAAGCCTGGCTGGACTGGCCGTGGGCGCCGACGCTGGAAGGCATGGCGCAGGCCCATCTGCATGGCTTGCGCTTGCTCCTGATGCTGGGCTGTCTGGCCTGGTTGTTTGCCCGCTTGGGCAGTCAAGGCTTGTTGGGCGGTTTGTGGGGGTTGCTGCGTGGCTGGCGGCGGCTGGGGATCGATACCGAGCGCCTGGTGGTGCGCGTGGCGCTGGTTTTGGGTCATCTGGCGACGTCGACCGTAGATCGTGGCAATTGGCGACAGATGCTGGCACGCATGCCTGACGCCCATTTGGGGACAAGTACGGTGCAGATTGAACAAGTAGCCTGGCGGACGCGCGATGCCATCGTGGTCATCACCGCATTCGCCGGCTTGATCGGAGTATGGCTGGCGTGAGAATTGCCCTTGGCGTGGAATATTGCGGGACGGCTTTTCGCGGCTGGCAGAGCCAGGCGGGGGGCGGTACGGTGCAGGATGCGCTGGAAGCTGCCCTGGCGGGGATTGCCGGGCAGCCCGTCAGCACCATGTGCGCCGGGCGAACCGATGCGGGCGTCCATGCGACGCAGCAGGTGGTCCATTTCGACGCGCCGGTGGCGCGCCCGCTGACGGCCTGGGTGCGTGGCGTCAACGCCAATCTGCCCGATGGCGTGGCGGTGCGCTGGGCGCAACCGGTGGCCGACGAATTCCATGCCCGTTTCAGCGCCCACGGCCGGCGTTATCGCTATCTGCTACTTAACCGCCCGCAGCGCCCGGGGCTATGGCAGGGGCGGGTCGGCTGGTTTCATCTGCCGCTCGATTTGCCGGCGATGCAAGATGCTTGCGGTCGACTGCTCGGCGAGCAAGATTTTTCGGCGTTTCGCGCCGCGCAATGCCAGGCTAAGTCGCCGATCAAAACGATGAGCACGGCCAGTGTCCGCCAATCCGGCGCCTTGCTGGTTTTCGATTTCGCGGCGAGCGCCTTCCTGCACCACATGGTGCGCAATTTGGTCGGCAGTCTGGTCCATGTCGGCAAGGGTGCCGCCTCGCCCGAGTGGATCGATGCCTTGTTGCAGATGAAAGACCGTACGCAGGCAGCGCCGACCTTTTCGCCTGATGGCCTGTATTTTCGCGGTCCGGTTTACGAGCCGCGCTGGGGGCTGCCGGCGCCGACCGACGATTTGATTGACGGCCTGCTCGGCTGAGCGCTCAGCGCGGTCGACGGCCCAATGACCCTGATTTCGGGTGGACCGCAAGAAAGGTGACGTTTCATGAAAACCCGCATCAAAATCTGTGGCCTGACCCGTGAGGCCGATGTCGATGCCGCAGTGGCCGCAGGTGCTGACGCCCTTGGTTTTGTGTTTTATCCCCCCAGCCCGCGTTATGTGACACCGCAGCGGGCCGCCGAATTGGCCCGTCGGGTGCCGCCCTTTGTCGAGGTGGTCGGTCTGTTCGTCAACGAGGCACCGGCCGTCGTCCGGGCCGCTTGTGAGACGGTGCCGATCAGTCTGCTGCAGTTTCATGGCGACGAAGATGCGGTGTATTGCCGTCAGTTTTCAAGACCTTGGCTACGTGCGGCACGGGTGAGGCCGGGGCTCGATCTGGTAGAATTCGCCCGCTCGTTTCCCGACGCTCGCGGTTTGTTGCTGGATGCCTTTGTCGACGGCTACGGTGGCGGCGGCCATGTCTTTGACTGGACGCTGATTCCACCGGGTCTGCCGGGCTTTCTGGTGCTATCCGGCGGGTTGACCGCAGACAACGTCGGCGACGCCATGGAACGCGTCCGGCCGCTGGCGGTCGACGTCTCTTCCGGTGTCGAAACGAGCAAGGGCATCAAGGATCACCAAAAAATCGCTGCCTTCGTGGCGGCAGTACGGAAAGCCGATGAGTCAATATAACTTCCCTGACGCCAAGGGCCATTTTGGTCCTTACGGTGGTGTGTTCGTGGCCGAGACGCTGTTTGGCGCGCTCGATGAACTGAAAGCCGCCTATGCGGCCGCCCAGGCCGATCCGGCCTTTCGTGCCGAGTACGAATACGAACTGAAGCATTTCGTCGGCCGGCCGTCGCCGATCTACCACGCCAAGCGTTGGTCCGAGCAACTGGGCGGGGCACAGATCTACCTCAAGCGTGAGGACCTGAATCACACCGGCGCCCACAAGGTAAACAACTGCATTGGCCAGGCCATGCTCGCCCGTCGCATGGGCAAGCCACGGGTTATCGCCGAAACCGGCGCCGGCCAGCACGGCGTGGCGACGGCCACCGTTGCCGCCCGCTACGGCATGGAATGCGTGGTTTACATGGGTAGCGAGGATGTCAAGCGTCAGGCCGCCAACGTCTACCGGATGAAGCTGCTCGGCGCCACCGTCGTGCCGGTCGAATCCGGTTCGAAGACGCTGAAAGATGCCCTCAACGAAGCGATGCGCGACTGGGTGACCAACATCCACAACACTTTCTACATCATCGGCACGGTGGCCGGCCCGCACCCGTACCCGATGCTGGTCCGCGATTTCCAGAAGATCATCGGCGAGGAATGCATCGAGCAGATGCCGGAAATGGCCGGGCGCCAACCGGATGCGGTGATCGCCTGTGTTGGCGGCGGTTCCAACGCCATGGGCATTTTTTATCCCTACATCAACGTCGACGGTGTGCGCCTGATCGGCGTCGAAGCGGCCGGCGACGGCATGGATACCGGTCGTCATTCGGCGTCGCTGACCGCCGGTGTGCCCGGCGTGCTGCACGGTAACCGCACCTATCTGCTGCAGGATGAAGATGGCCAGATCATCGAGACGCATTCGGTGTCGGCCGGCCTCGATTACCCCGGCGTCGGCCCGGAACACGCCTGGCTGAAAGATCTCGGGCGGGCCGAATACCAGCCGGTGACCGACAGCGAAGCGCTGGAGGCCTTCCATACGCTGTGCCGCATCGAAGGCATTATCCCGGCGCTGGAATCGAGCCATGCACTGGCCTATGCCGCCAAGCTGGCACCGACGTTGGCCAAGGACAAGATTTTGCTGGTCAACCTCTCCGGCCGGGGTGACAAGGACATGCATACCGTGGCCGAAAAATCCGGGATCGTGTTCTGATATGTCGCGCATCAAATCCGCTTTTGACCGGCTCAATGCCGAAGGCCGCAAGGCGCTGATTCCCTTCATCACCGCCGGTGACCCGGATGCTGTGCTGACGCTGCCACTGATGCATGCGCTGGTCGAGGCTGGTGCCGACGTGATCGAACTGGGCGTCCCGTTCTCCGATCCGATGGCCGACGGCCCGACCATCCAGCGTGCCTCCGAGCGGGCGCTGGCCAGGGGCATGACGCTGCGCAAGGTATTGCAGCTGGTGGTCGATTTTCGCCAGACGGATCACAGCACGCCGGTGGTACTGATGGGCTATGCCAACCCGATCGAGGCGATGGGGCTGGAAAAGTTCGCGGCGGCCGCATCGACCGCCGGGGTCGATGGTGTACTCGTCGTCGATTACCCGCCGGAGGAAGCTGAAAACTTCGGTGCGGCGATGCAGGCGAACGGCATGGATCCGATTTTCCTGATCGCACCGACGTCGACCGCGGAACGCATCGCCCAGGTCGCAAAGATTGCCAGCGGCTATGTCTATTACGTGTCGCTGGCCGGGGTGACCGGCTCCGGTGCGCTCAACGTTGCGGCAGTCGCCGAGCGTCTGCCGGCCATTCGCGAGAAAACCGGCCTGCCGGTCGGTGTCGGCTTCGGTATCCGCAATGCAGAAACTGCTGCGCGCATCGCTGCCTTTGCCGATGCGGTCGTTGTCGGTAGCCGGATTATTGAAGAAATCGAGCAGTCGACCGCAGAAACCGCCTGTGCCAATGTCAAGATGCTGGTTGCGGATATTCGTCGTGGTGTGGATGAGGTGAAAAAATGAGCTGGTTGACTAAACTTTTACCCCCGAAAATCAAGCGTGAACTGGGCGTCCAACGCCGGGGCGCGCTGCCGGAAGGCTTGTGGAGCAAGTGCCCGGCCTGTGAGGCGGTGCTTTATGCGACCGATCTGGCCAACAACCAGCAGGTTTGTCCGAAATGCGCGCATCACCACCGCATCAATGCGCGTCAGCGACTGGATTACCTGCTCGACGATCAGGGCCGATTCGAGATCGGTGCCGAGGTGTTGCCGGTCGATAGCCTGAAATTCAAGGACTCAAAAAAATATCCTGATCGCCTGATGGAAGCGCATCGGCTTAGCGGCGAGAGCGATTCCTTGGTCGTTTTGCAGGGGGCCATCAAGACCTTGCCGGTGGTGGCTGCAGCCTTTGAATTCGATTTTATGGGCGGCTCGATGGGCTCGGTGCTCGGCGAGCGTTTCGTGCGCGGCGTTCAGACGGCCATCGAGCAGCAGACCCCCTTCGTCTCCATTACCGCATCGGGGGGGGCGCGCATGCAGGAAGGCTTGTTCTCGCTGATGCAGATGGCCAAGACGACGGCAGCCCTGACCAAACTGTCGGAAGCGGGCTTGCCTTATATCTCCATTCTGACCGATCCGACGATGGGCGGCGTTTCGGCATCCTTCGCCTTTGTCGGTGATGTGGTGATGGCCGAGCCGAATGCCCTGATCGGTTTTGCCGGGCCGCGGGTCATCGAGCAGACGGTGCGCGAAAAATTACCGGAAGGCTTCCAGCGTTCTGAATTTCTGCTCGAAAAGGGCGCGATCGACATGATCGTCGACCGCCGCGACCTGCGCGATCAGGTGGCGCGTGTTCTGGCCCTGCTGCAGAAACTGCCCGCCGCTGCCTGACGGTGCGTCTGGTCAGTTGTTGATCGCTTGATGAGCAAAAGACGGGCCGCTCAGTGCCTATCACTTCGTATTCGCCGCAAATGACTAAAACAGACTGGCTGGCCCATCTCGAAGGCCTGCATCCCAAAGGGCAGGCCGGCATCGAACTGGGCCTGGATCGTATCCTGCGGGTCAAGCAGGTGCTAGGACAGCACGAATTCTGTCCTGTCATCACGGTCGGTGGGACCAATGGCAAGGGGTCGACCTGCGCCTACCTGGAAAACATTATCGATCGTGCCGGCTATCAGGTTGCTTGCTACAGCTCGCCGCACATCCTGTCCTACAACGAGCGGGTGCGCTTGAATGGTCGGCCGGTGGCAGACGAGGCGCTGTGCGCGGCGTTCGAGCGGGTTGAAGCGGCGCGCCAGCAAGCGGGTGGGGTAGCGCTGACCTATTTTGAATTTGGCACCCTGGCCGCCTGGGAAGTCTTCGCCGCTGCGGGTGTTGACGCCATCATTCTCGAAGTGGGTTTGGGCGGGCGCTTGGACGCGGTCAACGCCTATGAACCAAGCGTTTCGGTGTTGACCACCATTGCGCTGGATCACATGGACTGGCTGGGGCCGGATCGCGAATCGATCGGTTTCGAGAAGGCGGGTATTTTTCGCGCCGGCAAACCGGCCTTGTGCGCCGACCCACAGCCGCCACAAAGCCTGCTCGACCACGCCGAAAATATTGGGGCCGACCTGCGCCTGATCGGCCGTGATTTTGGTTTTGAGCGACCTGCGGCCGAAGCGGCGGAAAATCGTCTGCAATGGCGTTGGTGGTGTCGGCAAGGGGCAACTATCCACAAGCGGACCCTGGCCTATCCGGGTTTGCGTGGCCCGGCCCAATTATTCAACGCCACGCTGGCCCTGGCCGTGCTGGATGCCATCGCCGGCCAGTTGCCGGTCACCATGCAGGCCATTCGGCCCGGCTTGATCGAAACCGAATTGAGCGGCCGTTTTCAGGTGGTACCGGGCAAGCCGGCCATTGTTCTGGATGTTGGCCACAACCCGCAGGCGATCAAGGTGCTGGCGGACAATCTGTCGAACATGGGCTTTTTCGATCGGACCCATGCCGTGCTTGGCATGCTGGCCGACAAGGATATTGCGGCATCGCTCCAGCCCTTGCGTGGCCGGGTCGATCACTGGCATCTGGCCACCCTGGGCGGGCCGCGGGGTGCGACGGCCGCCCATCTGGCCGACTTGATCACGGCCGGTGCATTGGGGGGCGAGATTCATTGCTATGAGAGTGCGTTGCAAGCCATGCAGGCGGCCCGGAGCCAGGCTGCCGAAAGTGATAGAATCCTGGCCTTTGGTTCGTTCTACACGGTCGCCGGCGCCTTGGAGGCGCTTGGCAGAAGCGCGATAAATGGAAGATAACGACGCCCAGTTGCAACTCAAGAAACGCGCCCGCCGCCGTCTGGTCGGCGCGGTGTTTTTTGCGTCGCTGGTGGCCCTGGTTCTGCCGCTGCTGATGGACCACGATCCGCGAGCACCCGTGCAGGATCTGGATATCCGCATTCCTGGCCAGGATGCCAAGCCATTTACCCCCAATCTGGCGCCGGTCGAACCGCAGCCGGCACCTGCCGCCAGTGACCCGGGGCGTGAGTCGCTGCCGGCCGAGCAGGCACCGCCGGCCGTATTGGCCAGCAAACCGCCTGCAGTCGCCGCGCCTGCCCGTCTCATTGATCCGCCTGTTGCGGTCGACCCGTCGATTAGTGAAAAAACCACCGCGCAATCGTCGATCCCCGGCAAGCCGGTTGTCAAAGCCTCGCCGCGACCCGAAGCGGCCGAGCCCTCCGTTGCCCTGGACGACGAAGCTCGGCGGGCCGCCGCCATCCTGGCAGGTCGTTCGCCCGATGCCAAAGCGCCGCTCGCCAGTGCTAGCGGCTATCTGATCCTGATTGGGGCTTTTTCCAATGAAGCCAATGTCCGCAATCTGAAAACCAAGCTCGGCGAGCAGGGCATCAAGGTTTTTACTGAGCCGTTGAACACGCCGCAGGGCCAGAAAACGCGGGTGCGGGCCGGGCCTTTCCCGAGCCGTGAGGCGGCTGAAGCGGCTCTCAAGAAAATGCAGCGTATTGGCGTCTCCGGCGTGGTATCGGCCAAGCCATGACGTGGTTTGATTATGGGGTGATCGGCATTGTCGGCCTCTCCCTGTTGTTCGGTTTGTGGCGGGGTGTGGTCAGCGAAATTCTGGCGCTGCTGGCCTGGGGCCTCGGTGCCATGGCGGCGGCCGAATATGGCAGCCAGGCAGGCGAGATGCTTTTTGTGGGTCTGCTGACGGATCCGATGCTGCGCACACTGGCCGGTTGTGTCACGGTATTTATTGGCGTGCTGGTCGTCATGGCGCTGGTCCGCCTGGCGATTCGCAGCATGGTGCAGGCCCTGGGCCTGTCGGTGTCGGACCGTCTTCTGGGCATGTTGTTTGGCTTGGCGCGGGGCGTGCTGGTGACTTTATTGCTGGTAGGCCTGGGTGGCATGACGGCTGCCCCGAGCCAGCCGTGGTGGAAAGGCGCGACTTTGTCGGCGCCTCTGGAAACAGCTGTCCTGGCAGTCAGACCCTGGCTGCCGGACGATTTGGCAAAACGAATTCGATTCAGCTAGGCAGGTAAATCATGTGCGGGATTCTTGGGGTAGTGGCGACAACGCCGGTTAACCAGTTGCTTTACGATGGCCTGATGGTGCTGCAGCACCGTGGCCAGGATGCGGCGGGCATCGCCACGGCGGAGGGTAATACCTTTCACCTGCACAAGGGGCCGGGGCTGGTCCGTGATGTCTTCCGTACCCGCAACATGCGGGCACTGCCGGGCAATTGCGGTATTGGCCACGTGCGTTATCCGACGGCGGGTTCGGCCTACAATTTTGCCGAGGCGCAGCCGTTTTACGTCAATTCTCCCTTCGGCATCGTGCTCGGCCACAACGGTAACCTGACCAATGCTGAACAGTTGAAGGACGAGATGTTCCGCATGGATCGTCGTCACATCAATACCAATTCCGATTCGGAAGTGCTGCTCAATGTGCTGGCCCATGAGCTGCAGTCGGCGGCGCATGGCTATGAGCTGGATGTTGATAGCATTTTTCAGGCCGTCGCGGGCGTTCATCGCCGTTGCCGCGGGGCCTATGCCGTCGTCGCCCTGATTGCCGGTTACGGTTTGCTGGCTTTCCGCGATCCGCACGGCATTCGGCCCTTGATCTATGGCCAGAACGAAACCCCGCAAGGCATGGAATATCTGGTCTCGTCCGAGTCGGTGGCGCTTGATACGCTGGGTTTCCAGGTGATTCGTGACATTGAGCCCGGTGAAGCGGTGTTCGTTGACTTCAATCATCAATTGCATGCCCGGCAGTGTGCGCAACAGCCGATGTACGCGCCATGCATTTTCGAATATGTCTATCTGGCTCGGCCGGATACCGTCATTGACCGCGTGCCGGTGTATGAGGCGCGGCTGGCGATGGGTGAGTTACTGGCCGAAAAAGTCAAGAGCGTCATTCCGGTCGATGAAATTGATGTGGTGATTCCCATCCCTGATTCCAGTCGGCCTTCGGCCATGCAATTGGCCCATGTGCTGAACATTCCCTTCCGTGAAGGCTTCGTCAAGAACCGCTACGTTGGCCGCACTTTCATCATGCCCGGTCAGGCCATGCGCAAGAAATCGGTGCGCCAGAAGCTCAATACCGTCGGTCAGGAATTCAAGGGCAAGCGAGTGCTGCTGGTCGATGACTCCATCGTCCGTGGCACGACCAGTCATGAGATCGTCGAGATGGCGCGCGCCGCCGGGGCGGTCAAGGTTTACTTTGCCTCTGCCGCACCGCCAGTGCGTTTTCCCAATGTCTACGGCATCGACATGCCGACCCGCGCCGAGCTGATCGCCACGGGTCGCACGGACGCCCAGATCGCGGCCGAAATCGGTGCTGACGCGCTGGTCTATCAGGATATCGAGGCGCTCAAGCAGTCGATCAGCAAGCTGCGCAGTGACCTCACGGTCTTTGACGCCTCCTGCTTCGATGGTTGCTATATCACCGGTGATATTGACGACTACTACCTTGATGCCGTCGAAGGCAAGCGCAGCAATCCCAAGCCCACCAAGAATGACGACGATGGTGACAACCGTGATTCGCAGCAGATGGTGCTCGGTCTGGCCAATGGCGGGCAGGAGTGATGGCTAAGTTTGCGGTCGACCCGGCGTACCGGGCAGAAACGCTGGCCGTTCGTGCCGGTCAGGAGCGCAGCCAGTTCGGTGAGCATGGCGAAGCCCTTTACCTGACCTCCAGCTTCGTTTTCGAGAGTGCCGCCCAGGCGGCCAGGCGGTTTTCCGGCGAAGAAGTGGGCAATGTCTATGCCCGCTTTTCCAATCCTACCGTCACCATGTTCGAAGAGCGCCTGGCTGCCCTTGAAGGGGCGGAGGATTGCGTGGCCACCGCCAGCGGCATGTCGGCGATCATGGCCCTCTGCCTGGCGCACCTCAAGCAGGGTGACCACATCGTCGCCTCGAACAGCCTGTTCGGTGCCACCGTGCAGCTGTTTAACAACATCCTGTCGCGCACCGGTATCACGACCACCTTCGTGTCACATACCGACCCGACGCAATGGGAAGCGGCGATTCGCCCGGAAACCAAGCTGTTTTTCCTGGAAACGCCCTCCAATCCGCTGACCGAAATTGCCGACCTGCGGGCGTTGACCGCGATTGCGCACGCCCACGACATCCTGGTCGCGGTTGATAACTGCTTCTGCACGCCCATCCTGCAACGGCCGCTGGACATGGGGGCCGATCTGGTCGTCCATTCGGCGACCAAATATTTGGATGGTCAGGGCCGCGTGCTCGGCGGCGCGGTGTGCGGGCCGAAAAAACTGACTGAAGAAGTATTCAAGTACCTGCGCACCGCGGGGCCGACCTTGTCCGCCTTCAATGCCTGGGTGCTGCTCAAGGGGATGGAGACGCTCAAATTGCGGGTCGAGGCGCAAAGCGCTCAGGCTTTGCAACTGGCGCAGTGGCTGGAAGCGCAGCCGCAGGTCGAACGGGTGTTTTATCCCGGTCTGCCGTCGCACCCGCAGCATGCGCTGGCGCAAAGCCAGCAGCGCAGCGGCGGTGCCATTGTCTCTTTCGTCGTCAAGGGCGAGCGGGCGGCCGCCTGGCAGGTCGTCGATCACTGCCGCTTGCTGTCGATCACGGCCAATCTGGGCGATACCAAGACCACTATCACCCATCCGGCGTCGACCACGCATGGCCGAATTTCGCCAGAAGCGCGGGCGGCGGCGGGGATCAGCGAAGGCTTGCTGCGCGTTGCCGTCGGTCTGGAAGCGGTTGAAGATCTGCAGGCCGATCTGGCGCGTGGGCTGGGTCTGATCGGCGGATGAAACACACGGTCGCGGTCGACCGCCTGCAGCCCGGGGTTTTCATTTCCCTGGGCGATATCGGCTGGCTCGACCACCCGTTCCTGTTGAATCGTTTTCGCCTGGCCAGTGCGGAACAGATCAAGGTCTTGCGCTCGCTCGGTTTGACCGAGATCGAATGGGACCCAGCGCGTAGTACGGTGCAACCGCTACCCGAACAGCCGGCGCATGAAGAGGAAGAGGATTTTTCTTCAGCAGTCTTGCAATCGATGCTCGACGTCAAGCGCCAGCGCAGTGCCCGCGTTCTGGCGCAGCGTGAAGGCCTGGCCCGCTGCGAACGCTTGTTCGAGCAGGAAGCCAATGGTCTGGGCGACATCCTGCGCGAACTGGACAGTCGTCCCAACGAGTGCTTCAGCCGTGCCAAGTCGGCCGTTGGCCGGCTGGTCGGCCCCTTGCTGGCTCAGGAAAGCGTTGCCGTCCATCTGGTCAACATGAAGGTCAAGGAAGCCGGTCTGGCCTACCACGCGATGAATGTGGCCGTGCTCTCCTTGCTGATCGGCAAGCAGACCGGGCTGGATGAAGGGCAACTGCAACTGCTGGGCCTGGGCGCCATGCTGCACGATATTGGCAAGGCCGACGTGCCGTCGCGGGTCTTGCGCAATACGCAGCGCACGCACGCCGAGGAGCAGTTCTACCAAGCGCATGTCGGTTACGGCATCAAACATGCCGCGCTGATCAAGGACTTGCCCTTACCCGTTAAGAACATCATCGCCTGTCACCATGAATACTGGGATGGCAGTGGTTTCCCCAATCATCTGGCCGATGCCAAGATTCCGCGACTGGCACGCATCGTTGCCATTGCCAATCGCTACGACAACCTGTGCAACCCTTTTGACCTCAGCACGGCGCGCACGCCGGCCGAAGCGGTTTCCCTGATGTTCAAGAAGGAAGGGGGGCGCTACGATCCGGCCTTGCTGCAGATTTTCGTCAAGGCGATCGGCGTCTATCCGCCCGGCTGCTTTGTCGCCCTCAGCGACGGCAGCATCGGTCTGGTGGTGGAAACCAATAGTCAGGATCTGTTGCACCCCCTGATCCTGCTGCATGATCCGAGTGTGCCGCGCAACGAGGCCTTGCTGCTCGATTTGCGCGAGGCCGAGGTCAGGATCGAAGGTGCGGTCAGCCCGGCCAAGCTGCCGCTCGACGTTGTCGAATACCTGGCGCCGCGCGGCCGGGTCGATTACTACATCGACGGCGGCCGCTGAGCCCGCCGGCGGCGGGCTGCCTGGCTTAGCGCAGCAAGCGGCCGTTACGGTCGACGACCGTTAATTCGACAAAACGCGAGGCACGCTGGCCCGTAGAAAAATCCAGCGTATAGCCACCGAGATCCCATTTTCCTTGTGGGCGAAGTGGACCGTCAGGGGCATTCCCATCGCGCTGCTGCAGGGTGCGGACCAGGGCCTTGGCAGCAACGAAGCCTTCCAGCGTGGCTTGCGAGGCGGGTTCATCAGCATATTTTTCCATCAGTTTGCGATGCTCGCGCGCCAATTCGCTGATCCCGGCCGGGTTGGGGACAACCTGGCTGACGATCAGGCCGCGCGCCGTCTTAGGGCCGAGAATGGAAATCAGGGTGCGGATATTGACCTCGGCCGGCGCACAGAGAAACGCGCCGGGATCAAGTGGTCGATAGCGCTGGAAAACCTGGGCAGCGGCTAGCGTGTCGGCGATGACGATCAGCGCTTGCGGCCGCGCGGCCGCCACGATCTGCGCCAACTTGTCCGGCGCATGGGGATCGTTGCCATCCAGTCGCTGGCTGATGGTGATTCTGGCGCCGGATTCGGCGGCCACCGCCTGAATCTGGCGTTCGGTCTCGGCAGCGCGATTGCGGTCAACGATCAGCCCGAAATTGACCACCCCCATGCTCGCCAATTGACGAATCATCGCCCGCACTTCATCGCTGCGGCTGGCGCGCAACGGGATGGCTCCGGCCGCACCGTCGCTGGCGGCAATCACGCCGAACAGTGGGATGCCGGCGGTGCGCCATTGGGGGTCGCGGGCCAGTTCATCGACCAACTGATCGCCGCTAATCCCGAACAAGACCTGAGCGCCAGCCTCACGCATGGCGTGCGCGGTGGCCACCCCCTGGCTGAGCTTGCCGGCGGTGTCGGCGCTGCGATAAAGCAGGCGGCGCCCGTTGATGCCACCTTGGCCGTTAATATGGTCGAAATACACTTTGGCACCGAGCGTGTAATCACGGCTGAAGTCGGCCCCTGGGCCACTCAGGTCAGCCGGATGCGCGATAACGATGGCTTTGCTGGCGGGGGCAGCGGCGGCCAGGCAGGGCCAAGCAATCAGGGCAAGGCAGGCCGCCAGGCGGCGGTATCGGTCGGTCAGGAAGGGCATGGTGCAGTGCAAAAAAACGAAGGAGCGGCATTGTCGGTGCCGGGTGTTGCCGTGATGTGACAACGCAGCAGGACTCCAGGTGCCCTTTTTAACGCTAAAAGCCCTTTTTTATTTCCATGGTCTACCGTCCAAATAATTGGAAAAGCAATTGTTTTATCGGTTTTTAATCCTGCTTTGTTGGTTGGGCTGCGGTGCCGGTCAGCTTCACCGGCGGTTTCGTTTCCCGATTATCTGAGTGCGATACCTGCCCAGTGTTAGAATGCGCGCCACGGCACGAAGGTCGGTCATCGTATGCCAGCCGCCACTCACTTTTTTCCGGATCGCCTGGACCGAAACTGATTCCAGCCAAGGGCCCCGGCTATTTTTCTCCGGAGTTTCCATGCAATTTTCAGAACTCGGCCTCAAGGCCGAAATCCAGCGCGCCGTGGCCGAACAGGGCTACGACACCCCGACCCCTATTCAGCAACAGGCGATTCCCGCCGTGATGACCGGCCGTGACCTGATGGCCACGGCCCAGACGGGTACTGGCAAGACCGCTGGTTTCACCCTGCCCATCCTGCATCGTCTAGCCAGCGGACCGAATGACCGCCTGACCCGTGTCGCCAAGACGCCGCGCGTGCTGGTCCTGGTGCCGACCCGCGAGCTGGCCATTCAGGTCGAGGAAAGCGTTCGTACTTACGGCAAATATTTGCCAGTCAATTCGCTGGCCGTTTTCGGTGGCGTCGGCATCAATCCGCAGATCGCCAACCTGCGCCGCGGCATCGACATCCTGGTCGCTACGCCGGGCCGTTTACTCGATCATGTGCAGCAGCGCACGGTCGACCTGTCCGCCATCGAGATTTTCGTGCTTGATGAAGCTGATCGCATGCTCGACATGGGCTTCATCCGCGATATTCGCAAGGTGATTGCGCTGCTGCCGAAGGCGCGCCAGAACCTGATGTTCTCGGCAACCTTCTCGCCGGACATCCGCGAACTGGCCGGCGGTTTGCTGCACAACCCGGCCTCGGTCGATGTTGCGCCGCGCAACACGGCGGCCGAAACGGTGACGCAGCGCGTGATTGAAACCAACCGCGAACAAAAAAAGGATTTGCTCAAGCATCTGTTCGAAAGCCGTGGCCTCAACCAGGTGCTGGTTTTTGCCCGCACCAAGCATGGGGCTGATGCGTTGGCTAAAACGCTGGACAAAGCAGGCATCAAGTCGGCGGCGATTCACGGCGACAAATCGCAAGGGGCACGCACCCGCGCCTTGTCCGAATTCAAGGACGGCAAGCTGGTGGCGCTGGTGGCGACCGACATCGCTGCCCGTGGCATCGATATCGATGCCTTGCCGTACGTCATTAATTACGAATTACCCAATGTCGCCGAGGATTACGTGCACCGCATCGGTCGTACCGGTCGCGCTGGCATGGAAGGCGAGGCCATTTCACTGGTCTGTCACGATGAACGACCGCAACTCAAGGATATCGAGAAGTTGATCAAGCGCAGCCTGGAGCGGCTGGTGATCGAAGGCTTCGAGCCGTCGGCTACGGCGGCACCACGTCCGGTGCAGCCACCGCGCCCGCCGCGCAAGCCGCAGGGGCAGGGGCGTCCGCAAGGGCAGAAAACACCCGCCAAGGGCGGTCGACCGCAGCAGCATCACACCGGCAGTCGTCACCGCTAAGCCGCGCTGTCTCCGGCGCATGGGGTGGCGCGGCTTGTCGCCCCTGACAAAACCGTCTAATGTTCAGACTTGTTGCAATTTCATATTGTTAACGACGTTTCTTAAGGCGTTTTGGAGGACGGGATGCCCCCCCCGCAGAAAATCCGGCTTGGCGACCTGCTGATACAGCAGGGCTTGCTGACCGAGGAACAACTGAAGAATGCCCTCGAACAACAGAAAGCCACCGGGCGTAAGCTGGGGCGAGTCTTTGTCGATAGCGGTTTTGTTTCCGAGGCGCAGATTGCTCAGGCGCTGGCGCGTCAGTTGCGGGTGCAGTACGTTGATCTGAAGTCTTTTACCCCGGATCTGAAACTGATTGCCCGCCTGCCGGAAGCCGCCGCCCGGCGTTTCCGGGCCTTGGTTCTGCAGCAATTGTCCGACGGTCGCTTCATGGTCGGTTTGTCCGATCCGACGGACTTGCAGGCCTACGACGAAGTGACGCGCTTGCTGCGTTCCGATATTGAAATCGCCGTGGTGGTTGAAACGCAACTGCTCGGCCTGATCGAGCGTTGTTACACCCGGGGCGAAGAGATTTCCGGCCTGGCCAAGGAGTTGACCGCAGACATCGGTGACATGCCGATCGAATTTGGCGACATGCTGGGCCTGACAGCCAGTGGCGAGGATGCGCCGGTCGTTAAACTGCTGCAGACGGTGTTCGAGGAAGCGATGCGCTTGCGTGCTTCCGACATGCATATCGAGCCCCAGGAAAAATCGTTGCGCATCCGTTTCCGGATTGACGGCGTCTTGCATGTGCAGACCGAGGCTGATCCAAAAATTGCCTCAGCCGTGGCCTTGCGCTTGAAACTGATGTCCGGGCTCGATATTTCCGAGAAACGACTGCCGCAGGATGGTCGTTTCAACATGCAGGTGCGTCAAAGCAGCGTCGATGTGCGGATTTCTACCTTGCCAACCCAGTATGGCGAATCGGTGGTCATGCGTTTGCTGGCTCAAAATGGTGGCCTGATGTCGCTCGACAAGGTGGCGATGCCGGAGCGCGTTCTGCGTGCCTTGCGCAAGGCCTTGTCTCGCCCCAGTGGCATGGTGCTGGTGACCGGGCCGACGGGTTCGGGTAAAACGACGACGCTGTACGCTGCTTTGAACGAGTTGAACAGCACGGACAGCAAGCTGATTACGGCTGAAGATCCGGTTGAATATCGCCTGCCGGGCCTCAACCAGGTCCAGGTCCAGGAAAAAATTGGCCTGACCTTCTCCCGGGTGTTGCGCACGGTGCTGCGTCAGGATCCGGATGTCGTGCTGGTCGGTGAAATGCGTGACCAGGAAACGGCCGAAATCGGGATGCGGGCGGCGATGACCGGTCATCTGGTGTTATCGACCTTGCACACCAACGATGCGGCCAGTACACCAATTCGCCTGCTTGATATGGGCGTGCCGCGCTACATGGTGGCCTTGTCGGTGCATCTGGTGCTGGCCCAGCGCCTGGTGCGGGTGATCTGTAAGGAATGCGCTGAACCCTATACGCCGACGCCCGCCGAATACGCCTGGCTGCGTTATGAACTGGGTGATCAGCTCGGCACCCATTCCTATCAGAAAGGCCGCGGGTGTAGTCATTGCAACCAGATGGGTTACCAGGGCCGAACCGGGGTCTATGAATTTCTTGAAATGAGCGGTGCAGTGGTGGACGCGGTCAACGACGGCGATCCTGGCATTTTCATGCAGGTAGCCCGTCAGCAAATGAATGGCGAAACGTTGCGCCGCGACGCCGTGCGTTTGGTCGTGGCTGGCCGGACGACGGTCGAAGAAGCGATGAAAATCAGCAACCAGTTCGAGGATTAAGCGGTGCCAGCTTTCGACTGGAAGGGGCGGGATGCGAGCGGCGCGGCGGTTAGGGGCAGCAGCGAGGGTGTGTCGGCGGCGGCGTTGGCCGACGAATTGCGTGGCAAGGGCATCACGCCGCTAGACATCAAGCCCGGCAAGGTGGCGAGCGCGGCGCCGGCCTTCGTTCCGGCCGAGTGGTTCAAGGAGAAGGTGGTGCACACCGATGTGCTGCTGTTCAGCCGGCAGCTTTATTCCCTGCTGAAAGCCGGTGTGCCGATTTTGCGGGCCTTGACGGGCTTGCAGGAATCGTCGACCAGCAAGCCGATGAAGGCCTTGTTACAGGATTTGCGGGACAGTCTGGATGCCGGCCGCGAGTTGTCGGCGGCGCTGGCTCGTCACCCCAAGGTGTTTCCCAGCTTCTACTTGTCCATGGTGCGGGTCGGCGAAATGACCGGTCAGCTGGAAGAGGTTTTCCTGCGCCTTTATCACCACATGGAATTCGAGCGCTTCATGCGCGAGCAGGTCAGTTCGGCCCTGCGTTACCCCTCTTTCGTTATTGCGGCGATGGGGATGGCGATTGTTGTGGTCAATGTCTGGGTGATCCCGGCGTTTGCCGGCGCTGTTGCCACCGTTACAACTGGATTTGCCCGCGCTGGCTGTGCCGGTGGAGCCACGCTTTGACCTGGCGGTTGATGGGGCTGCGGCCCGCCAGGTCTTTCTCGCCCTGGTGGCGGGAACGCGTTACAGCATGGTGTTGCCGCCGGAACTGGATGGCAAGCTCAGCCTGAGCCTTAAAAGCGTCACGGTGCGCGAGGCGCTAGACAGCATTCGCGACATGTATGGCTACGATTATGCGTTCCAGGGCACGCGCATTACGGTTCAGCCTAATACCATGCAAACCCGCTTGTACCAGGTCAGTTATTTGGCGACCAAACGCGGCGGCGGGTCGGCCACCCGAGTGTCGTCAAGTAATGGCGGGGGGGCGGCTAGCGGGACTGGGGTTGCCAGCAGCGGCCTCAACGAATCGACCACCGTCTTTACCGGCCAATCGACGGATTTCTGGTTTGACGTCGGTCAGGCGCTGGCCATCACGCTCAATTGTGATTACGAACTGCAGCGCGGTGCAAATAGCCAGACGACGGCTGCCAGCCCGGCTGCGGTCTCGATGAATCAGGCCTTGACCCAGCGTCTGGAAAAATTGCAGTGCCCGGAGGGTCGCAACTTCGTCGTCAATCAGCAATCGGGGGTGGTCATGGTTCGGGCTATGCCCAATGAGTTGCGCGAGATCGGTCGCTTGTTCAAGGCCATGCAGGCCAATATCGAACGCCAAGTGATGATTGAGGCCAAGATTCTCGAGGTTGAGCTGAGCGAGGGTTACCAGAGCGGGATCAACTGGGCGTCGTTCAACAAAAATGGGGGTCATCGCTGGTCGAATAACGCCAATACCGATAATTTTGCCTTTCCGGGCGGTCGACCGTTTAACGGCAGTACGACGGATATCACGGTCTCGCCGACCGATGGCACGACGGTGACGACGACCGATGCCTATGCCGCCGCCGCGCTGACCGGGACGACGGGCATCCTCAAAACCTTTTCGGCGGCCGGCGCCCTGGGCCTGGCTTTTCAGGCGACCAATTTTGCGGCGATCATCAATTTCCTGCAGACCCAGGGCAATGTCTATGTGATGTCCAGCCCGCGGATTGCGACGCTGAACAACCAGAAAGCCGTCCTCAAGGTAGGGAGTGACGATTATTTCGTCACGTCGGTGACGCCGCCGTCCTACACCTCGTCGGGGGCGACTGGCTCATCCACTTCGGTGAATCCGCCCACCATCACTGCCCAGCCTTTCTTTTCCGGCGTGTCGCTTGACGTGACGCCGCAGGTTGATGAAAGTGGTTTGATTACGCTGCATGTCAAACCGGCCGTGACCAAGGTGTCGGACAAGGAGAAAGTGATCAATTTCGGCACCCTGGGCAGCTACAGCCTGCCGTATGCCTCGGCCAGCGTGAAGGAAACCGACAGCATCGTCCGTGTCCGCGATGGCATGATCGTCGCCATTGGCGGCCTGATGTCGCAGAGCCAATCCGATGACAATGCCCGGGTGCCTGGCTTGGGTGATGTGCCGGTGTTCAATGCTTTTTTCAAGCAGAATGCCGTCGCCCGGGGCAAGCGTGAGATGGTGATCTTGCTCAAACCGACGGTGATCCGTGAGCAGGCGGATTGGCAGAGCGACCTGGTCGAGACTGATGCCCGCATGCAGGGCTATGATCCTCGCCGTTATCCACTGCGCCACCCGCTGAAGCCGCAATGAGCAACGCGGCAGCGACGCCCGATAGCGCGACGGCAGCCCAGACTGGCCGCAAATCGCGCCGACGCGGTCGACCGGTGAAACGTGACGATTTGCCGGGGCCGCTTTACATCCGCCATTTCGGCCTGCGTGAGGCGCCGTTCGGTATCACCCCGGATACGGATTTCATTTTTACGACGCGGGCCCACCAGGAAGCCCTGAACACCCTCCTGATTGCCCTGAAAAGTGGCGAAGGCTTCATCAAGATCACCGGCGAGGTGGGGACCGGCAAGACCTTGCTGTGCCGTCGCCTGCTCAAGTCCCTGGCTGAGCAGCACTGTCTGACGGCCTACTTGCCCAACCCCTGCTTGTCACCCGCGACGTTGCTGCGCTCACTGGCTGATGAGATTGGCCTGGAAATGGCTGAGGCTAACGACCACTACGTGTTGCTCAAGGGCTTGAACGAGGCCTTGCTGGCACTGGCGCAGCAGGGACGGACGGTGATCGTGCTGCTGGACGAGGCGCAGGCCATTCCGCTGGAAGCGCTGGAAACCTTGCGCCTACTGTCCAATCTGGAAACCGAGAAGCGCAAGTTGCTGCAGATTGTCATGTTTGGCCAACCGGAACTGGATCGGCACCTGGCTAATCCAGCCATCCGACAGTTGCGCCAGCGTATTGCCTTTTCTTTTTGCATTGCGGGCATGCAGCGCGACGAATTGCATCATTACCTGACCCATCGGCTGCGCCAGGCCGGGCTGGTGGCTGGCGAGCTGTTTGCCGACGATGCGGTGCTCGCCTTGTATCGGGCATCGCGCGGGACACCCCGCCTGGTCAATATTCTGGCCAACAAATGCCTGCTCAGTGTGTTTGGTGAGGGGGGGCAACTGGTGCGGGCCCGGCATGTCCATGGCGCAGCCCGCGATACCGAAGGGGCGATACGGCCCTGGTTCTGGTGGTTGAGGTGATACGGTGAGCTTGATCAATCAAATGCTGCAGGATCTGGAAAAGCGCCCGCCGGCCGAGGGGGATGCCGCTTTGCCGGCTGGGGTGCAGTCAACGTCTGATGCACGACCGGCGGGACTGTTTTCCGCTGATCGTCGGCGGTGGCTGGTGCTAGGCAGTGCTTTGCTGGCCGTTCTCTGCTATGCCTTCTGGCCGCGTACGATCACCGTGCCGATGGTGCCCACCTTGCCGGGACTGGCTCAGGAGGCCACGCCGTCGATCGCCACACCGCCTGTTTCGCTCAATGAGACTGGTCGTGCGATGGCCGCGACAGCGACAGCCGCCCCGTTGGCTGCACGGTCGCCGGCCGAGGGCGAGCCAACCCCTCGTCTGACGCGGGCCGAAAAACGGCGCCTGGCCCGTGAAAAACGGGCTGCCGAGCGCGCAGCACGTGCCTCGCCGACAAGCGCTCCGCCTGCGGTCAACCCCTCGGCGGTGAGCAAAATGCCGGTTGCTGATGATGGGCTGCAGCGTGCCGAACAGAGCTATCAGCGTGCCTTGGTGGCTTACGGTGCGGGTCGCCATCAGGAGAGTCGGGCCCTGGCCAGCGACAGCCTGCAACTGCAGCCCCGCCATAGCGCTGCCCGCCAGTTATTGATTCGACAAAATATTGAGCAAGGGCAGCCTGCGGCAGCCATCGCCTTGTTACGTGATGGTGTGCGTTTTGAGCCGGCACAAAGCGCCTGGTGGACGCTGCTTGCCCAGCTTGAACTGGGGCGTGGACAATTGGCCCAGGCGCGGATGGTGATTGATGAGACGCCCATCACGGCGCGCAGTAATGTGGCCTTCAATTCATTGGCGGCGGCCATTGCCCAGCGTCAGGGCGATCAGGATGCGGCTGCCGAATTTTATCGTCAGGCGCTGCATTACGATGCCCGCTCCGGCCGTGATTGGGTGGGTCTAGGCCTGGTTCTTGAGCAGCAGGGACACCGGGCCGAATCGCTTGAAGCCTTGCGGCGCGGCCTGGCCAGCGCTAATTTGAGCGACGACCTGGCACAACTCGCCCACAACCGCCTGGCACGGCACGCACCGGCCACGCCGCCCACCGGCCAATAATTCAATGGAGAAGCCCGTGATGGATCAAAATGTTGTTCATGACCGCTTCATGATTATCCTGGAATGGTTGATGTCGTTGCAGGAACGCCACCCGGCCTCCTTGCAGTTCGGTCTGGTCCATATTTGTTTTCACAATCCGCGGGTACTGGGCGAGGCCTATGGTGCCCGTGATGCGGCGCAGATGCTGACTGATCTGCTGGCCCGTCTGCGCCATGCTTTCCGGAAAACTGATCTGGCCATCCGCGAGGGAGTCGATTTCTGGGTGTTGGTGCCGTATACCAACCCGGACACGGTGACTAGCAAAGTGCGCGAGATTGTCGACATGGCCTCGGCGAGCGGCCTCGATATTGTCGAGCGCGACATTGCTGTTTTTTCTTTCCCGGAGTTTCAAGCCGGGCAAGAACAAACGCACGCTTCGCCGGAGGATTTCCTGCAATTCCTCAAGCGTAACCGGCATATTGCCTTTCGCTGGGGGAGCGCGCTTCCACCGCGATAAACCGCTGTTTGCGGTCAACCGGCCTGGCGGATCAATTCCAGAAGTTCATAGCCGTAGTGCTCGATCTTGGCGCTGCCCATGCCGGTGATGCCGGCCAGCATGCCATGGCTGGTCGGCCGAACCTCGGCCAGCTCGCGCAGTGTCTTGTCGTGCAGGATGACGTAGGCCGGGACAGATTGTTCACGAGCAGTGGCTGCTCGCCAGGCGCGCAGGGTGTCGAACAGCGTGGCATCGGCGGCTGACAGATCGCTGGCGGGTGCCCGGGTGCGGGCCGTGGCCGCCGGCTTGCGGCGGGTGGTGCGGCGTAACTGGATGCGGCGCTGTCCTTTGAGTACTTCGCGAGCCGCATCGGTCAGTTGCAGGGCACCATGTTCGGTCATGTCGACATGGACTAGACCGGCGGCGGCCAACTGGCGAAAGACGCTTTTCCAGGCGTATTCATCCAGATCCTGGCCGACGCCAAACGTTGGCAACTGATCATGACCGTATTGCCGCATGCGCTCGGTCAGTTTGCCGCGCAGGACGTCGACCAAGTGGCTGACACCAAAGCGCATGCCGGTACGAAAAATCGCTGACAGGGCTTTTTGGGCGGCCTGTGTGCCATCCCACAATTCAGGCGGGTCGATGCAGACATCGCAATTGCCGCAGGGCTGGCGCGCCTCGCCAAAATAATTGAGCAGCACCTGGCGCCGGCAGCGTGGTGCTTCGCAATAGGCAAGCAGGGCCGTCAGGCGTTGCGATTCCAGAATTTTCTGCCCTTCGGCGGCTCCCGACTCGGCAATGCGTGCATGTTGCAAGGCGACGTCTTGCATGCCGTAGGCCATCCAGGCGTCGGAGGGTTCGCCGTCACGGCCCGCTCGCCCGGTCTCCTGATAATAGGCCTCAATGCTTTTCGGTAAATCCAGATGGGCAACGAAACGGACATCCGGTTTGTCGATACCCATGCCGAAGGCGATAGTGGCACACATGGTCAGCCCCTCTTCGCGCAGGAAGCGGCGTTGATTGGCGGCCCGCTCGGCGGCGGGCAGGCCGGCGTGGTAGGGCAGTGCCGGGTAGCCTTGGGCGGACAGCCACTCGGCGGTTTCCTCGACCTTCTTGCGCGACAGGCAATAGACAATGCCTGCCTGGCCCCGGCGGCCAGCCAGGAAGCCAAGTAATTGCTGTTTGGCACTGTCCTTCTCGACCACGGTGTAGCGGATGTTCGGACGGTCGAAACTGGACAGGAAAACCCGCGCTTCACCCAAGCCGAGGCGTTGCAGTATTTCGTTGCGCGTCGCCTGGTCGGCGGTAGCGGTTAGTGCGATGCGCGGTACGCTGGGGTAGCGTTCGTGCAGGGCGGAAAGTTGCAGGTATTCCGGGCGAAAATCATGGCCCCATTGCGAGACGCAGTGGGCCTCATCAATGGCGAACAATGCCAGTTTGCCGGCTTCGGCCAGCGCATCGAGCATGGCCAGGGTACGGTCGAGCAGCAGGCGTTCGGGGGCGATATAGACGAGGTCGAGGTGGCCGCTGAAAATCGCCTGTTCCACCGCCTGTGCTTCGCGTCGATCGAGCGTCGAGTTGAGGACGGCGGCTTTGACGCCCAACTGGGTCAAGGCGTCGACCTGGTCCTGCATCAGCGCGATCAGCGGCGAGACGACGACGGCACACCCCGGGCGAAGCAGGGCAGGAATCTGATAGCACAAACTCTTGCCGCCACCGGTCGGCATCAGGACCAGAGCATCACCGCCTTGGGCGACATGGCCGATGATCTCGGCCTGGGCACCGCGGAAGGCGGGGTAGCCAAAAACATCGCGCAGCAGGTCAAGGGCAGTGCTTACGGTCGACATCGCGTCAAGCCTGTTTTTCTGTGGGCAGAACGGCGTGGCGGGTCAGCGCTGCGCCATCCCAGGCCAGGTATTCGCCCCGGGTTTCATGCCAGTCGGCCAGCACCCAGCGTTCAACGTGGATGCCGTCGACGATGTGGTCGTGCCTGGCGGGCTGGTGGGTGTGGCCGTGAATGAAGGTGGGGTAGCCATGCTGGCGAAGGAAGTCGTCGGTTGCTGCTAGATTCAGGTCGGTGTAAGGCGTGACTTGGTCGCGCTGGCTGGCTGCACTGACCTGGCGCATATGCGCCGCGATGGCGCGTCGTTCGCGCAGTGGTTTGGCCAGAAATTCGGCTTGCCAGTGCGGGGTACGAACCTGATCACGGAAAGCCATGTAATCGTGGTCATCCAGACAAAGGGCATCGCCATGCGACAGGATGAATTGCCATTCGGCGGTGGACAGAATGTAGGGATCGCTCAGCAAATGACAGGCGCTGGCGGCGGCAAACGTCTCGCCAAGCAGGAAGTCACGGTTGCCCTGCATGATGCCGATCCAGATGCCGGCTGCCGCGGTCGACTGCAGCGCAGCGACAATTTTCGCGTGATACGGGTCGCTGAGGTCATCGTCACCAATCCAGGTTTCGAACAGGTCGCCGAGAATATAGAGTTGACGGGCGTGGCGGGCCGGGCCGGACAGAAAGTCGAGGAACAAACAAGTCGCCCCGGAGGACCGGGGCGACAGGTGCAGATCGGAAAGAAAGAAGATCAAACGATCTCGGCCTTTTCGATGATCACGTCTTCTTTCGGCACATCCTGATGGAAGCCCTTGTTACCGGTGGCCACGGCGCGGATCTTGTCTACCACGTCCATGCCTTCGGTCACTTCGCCGAAAACACAGTAACCCCAACCCTGGCCGCTCGGTGCCTTGAAGTCGAGGAAGTCGTTGTCAACCGTGTTGATGAAGAACTGGGCAGTAGCCGAGTGCGGGTCACCGGTGCGGGCCATGGCAATGCTGCCACGCTTGTTCTTCAAGCCGTTGGCGGCTTCGTTTTCGATTGGCGCCTGGCATTCCTTCTGGTTCATGCCGGGCTCCATGCCGCCGCCCTGGATCATGAAGTTCTTGATCACGCGGTGGAAGATGGTGTTGTTGTAATGGCCGGCTTCAACGTAGGCGACGAAGTTGGCCACCGTCTTGGGGGCCTTCTCGGCATCGAGATTAAGGGTGATGACACCGTGGTTGGTGGTGAGCTTGATCATGGGGGGATTCCTTTATTTTTCAGAAATAATCTTGACCGATTCGATCACCACCGGGGTGCGCGGCACATTCTGGTGCATGCCAGAATGACTGGTCGGGACTTGGGCAATCTTGTCGACGATCTCCATTCCCTGGATCACCTTGCCGAAAACGGTGTAACCCCAGCCATCCTGGCTCGGGTAATCGAGAAAGCCGTTGTTGTTGTGGTTGATGAAGAACTGGGCTGTGGCTGAATGCGGATCGCCACGGCGAGCCATGGCCAGCGTGCCGCGCGCATTCTTGAGGCCATTGCGGGCTTCGTTCTCAACCGGTTCGCGGGTGGTCTTCTGCTCCATCCGGGCATCGAAGCCACCACCCTGGATCATGAAACCGGGAATGACGCGATGAAAGAGGGTGCCGTTGTAAAAACCGTCGCGGGCGTATTGCAGGAAATTGGCCACACTTTTCGGCGCCTTGTCGGCATTCAGTTCAACCACGACCTTGCCGAGCGAGGTGGTCATTTCGACGGTGGGGGCGGCGAAGACGTTAACGGTCGACAGGCCGAGGGCCAGCAAAATGCCCAGCGTAATTTGTTTCATGGTCAGGCGGCTCCTTCGTAGGCAATTTTCCACTGGCCGTCTTCACGGATCCAATACTGGCGCTTGCGCATCTGGTTGTTCAGGTTGTTGCTACGGTAATCCTGGTCAAAGGTGGCGACCACCACGTCGTCCTTGCCGGGATTACGGAACAGGGTGAGATTGCTGATCTTTACTTCAATATGAGTCTTGCCGCTATTGACCTGACGCTTCTGGCTGGCGAAACGTGCGTAATCCTGCTCCGGGGTCTTGAAGCGCCGAGAGTAGTGCGTCAAGTACTTGTCGGTGTCGCGACTTTCCCAGTCCTTGCGCCACGCATCGACAGCCTGATTCAAGGCATCACGCTCCTGGTTCCATTCGGCCGGTGCGATCCATTCCATCGAGTCGCTGATGATGACCGGCGTCAGGCCAATTTGCAGTGTTTTGGCGATCGCCTCCAGGTCCGGGTTGGTGAGGACGACGCAACCATCAGAAGCCAGAGGTGGGCGAGAGAAGGTATCCGATTGGGTGCCGTGTAGCCAGATACCACTGCCGCCGCGGCCATTGCGCTTGTCCCATTCGTTCGGGTAATTAAGCGGAAAGGCGCCGTTGCCATACAGGTCAGCTAATTTCTGGCGTGGCAGGCTGGCGGTAACGTGATAAACACCAATGGGTGTTTTTTTATCCCCTTCACTGGCTTTCTCGGCGCCCAACTTGCCCTGGGAAATGTAGTAGTCAGTTACGAAACGCGGTTGGCCGGCACCTTCGTTGTCGTTTTCATAGACGTAGAGGCGAGAACGCCGGGTGTCTACAATCAATGCATGTTTCTGATCGGCGCGCATTTGTAACAGATAGCGCGGTATGAAGTCAGTGGGTGGTTTTTCGCGGTAGGCCAGCAGGCGGGCCATCGCTTCGGCACGCAGGTCGGCGACGCGTTCCGGTGCTTCGTTGGCAGCACCAAAGGCCGGAATGGGCTGAGTTCGGGCGAGCAGCAGGTCACCCCGAATCAAGTGAGCCAGACGATAGTTCGGGTGTTTTTGCAACAGGCTTTCGGTGAGTTGCAGGGCGTTACCCAGTCGATTGGCTTCAATTTCGTCGAAAACGCGGGCCAGTTGTTTCTCTGGCGGAGTATCGACGTCGATTTTTAAGGCGGCATCACCGGGTGCAACGGGCCATACGGGGGCGCTGATATCAAGGCTGCCCGGTGGGGCGCGCAAAACAGATGCTGGCGCTTCGCTGTCCGTTGTTGATTGTGAGGCATACCAGCCAATGCCAATAAACATTGCTGCCATGGCCAGGCCTGGCAGGAAAAAACGACGACGATCAAGCATTAGCGGGCGACTTCTTCCTTGATCAACCAGCGCTCACCCTTGCGGACGAGAATGAGCGTCTTGGTCGAGTCGCTGCTCAGGCCGGGGGCACGGTAGGACTGACGAAACTTGGCCGTCGCCTGGTTGCTATCGACAGTGACTTTTGGGTCGCTGATGCTGACGCGGATTTTTCCGGATTTGCCAGCAATGCGTTGTTTGCGCTCTTCTTCCCAGCTTTTTCGACTCTGATTGCCTTTGGGGTCAAATTCGCTGGCGTAAGCGGCGAAGTACGCCTTCATATCCTTGCGTGACCACGCGTCAGCCCAGTCCTCAATCGCCTTCTGAATATCGGCAGCATCAGTGCTCTGGACGGGTTTGTCGTCATTCGCCACTTTTGCAGGGGTAGAGCTGGTGCTGGCCGCCGCGCCGGACGTAGTCGTCACGACGCTGGCGGTAGCCACGATGGCGGGACTGGTGCTCGGTGCCGTTGTTGGGGCGCTTGTCTTGTTGGCCGCTGGCGCTGTTCCAGGGGCGACAGGCGCGGTGGCTGCTGCGGCAACCGGGGGGGCTGCGGCAGGCTTGGCGGTTCCAGGGACTGTCGGCTTGACATTGCCCTTGCCCGAGGTGCTGATCAGGTCACGGATCAGGGCCAGCTTGTTTTGTGCGGCCGGGTTTTCTCGGTCCAGTTGCAAGGCCTTGTCGTAGGCCTGGCTGGCCAATTTGGCGTAGATGTCGCCCAAGTTTTCGTAAGCGATGGTGTACGAAGGATGCGTTCGAATGGCCATTTCGAGGGCGGTTCGGGCGCGGTCATATTGTTTTTGCTGGGCGTATAGCACGGCCAGATTGTTATAAGGCTCCGGCAGTTCCGGGTAGTCTTCGGTCAGTTTGGTGAAGACGGCGATCGCGTCGTTCGGCTTGTTCATCTCGGTCAGGATCAGACCCTTGATGAAGCGACCTTGTGCGTCTTTGGGGCGGCTGCTCAGGTAGCTGTCGATCTTTTCCAGTGCCTGGGGGAGTTGCCCCTGTTTAATCAAGCGTTGCACTTCCGGCAGGTTGTCGGCAAAAGCCGGCGCCATGATGCAGAGGCTGAGGCCAAAAGCGATGGCGCGGAGCGCGCCAAATGGCGGTTTAGGGCGCTGTGACAGGGATTTTGCGATCATCGACATGCTATAATTTCGAGGATTTAATCCGCAGATTCTAACAAAAAGCGCTGCTGATTCCACAGGTTTATTGCTTGTCACCCCCTTTTCAAGCGGATTTTTCCCGACATGCTCAAGATATATAACTCCCTCAAGCGCGAAAAACAGCTATTTACGCCGATCGATGCCTCGCATGTCCGCATGTACGTTTGTGGCATGACGGTCTATGACTATTGTCACCTGGGTCATGCTCGTGTCATGGTGGTGTTCGATATGGTGTACCGCTGGCTGAAGGCGCGCGGTTATCAGGTGACCTATGTGCGCAATATCACCGATATCGACGACAAGATCATTCGCCGGGCCTTGGAGAATGGTGAGAGCATCCAGCAGCTAACCAATCGTTTCATCGCGCTGATGCATGAGGATGCCGATGCGCTCGGCGTTTTGCGCCCCGATCACGAACCGCGGGCGACTGAATATGTGCCGGAAATGCTCGACCTGATCGCCCGTCTGCAAGACCGTGGTCTGGCTTATCAGGCGGCTGATGGCGACGTCAATTACGCGGTGCGCAAATTTCCGGGTTATGGCAAGTTGTCCGGCAAGTCGCTGGATGATCTGCGGGCCGGTGAGCGGGTCGAGGTCGATCAGGCCAAGGAGGATCCGCTGGATTTCGTGCTGTGGAAGCATGCCAAGCCGGGTGAGCCGGCCTGGTCGTCACCGTGGGGTGATGGCCGTCCAGGTTGGCATATCGAATGTTCGGCAATGAGTTCAAAACTGCTCGGCCAGCATTTCGATATTCACGGCGGTGGTCAGGATCTGCAATTTCCGCACCATGAGAATGAAATTGCCCAGTCTGAAGGAGCGCATCAGTGCAGTTTCGTCAATTACTGGATGCATAACGGCTTTGTCAGGGTCGACAACGAAAAAATGTCGAAATCCCTGGGTAATTTCTTCACTATTCGCCAAGTCCTCGAAGCGTTTGATGCCGAGGTTGTACGTTTCTTTATCTTGCGAGCGCATTACCGTAGCCCGCTCAACTACTCTGACGCTCACCTCGATGATGCCAAGCGCAGTCTGGACAGCCTGTACTTTACGCTGCGCGATGTGCCTCCACTCGCGGTCGACATCGACTGGACTCAGGATTTTGCCGCCCGTTTTGCTGCGGCGCTCGACGAAGATTTTGATTCGCATGGTGCCATTGCCATCCTTTTCGAACTCGCGGCTGAGGCCAATCGTCAGAAAAGTGCGGCCTTGTCGGGTCTGCTCAAGGCCTTGGGCGCCGTGATCGGTCTGTTGGCCCGTGAGCCGCTGGTCTATTTGCGAGCTGGTGCTGGCACGAGTTCGGCGCTGGACGAGACGGCGATCGAACAGCAAATTGCCGCCCGTGCAACTGCCAAGCAAGCGCGTAATTTTGCTGAGGCCGACCGTATTCGTGACGAACTGAAAGCGGCGGGCATCGTTCTGGACGACAGCCCGCAGGGCACCAGTTGGCGGCGTGCCTGACCGGGGTTTTCTGGAGGAAAATGACAACGGCCCGTTTTTCGGGCCGTTGGCTTGTTGACCGCGCGGGCTTAACGCAAGACTTTGCCGCCCGCTCCGATCACCGTCAATTCAACAAAACGTGAGCCGGTGCGGGAAGTGGGCGAGTAATTGATCCGGTAGCCGCCAAAGTCGACGTTGTTCATGCTTTCCAGTGCGGTGATCAATTTGTCGCGACTGAGATCCCGACCGGTGCGGCGCAGGCCCTCGACCAGTGTGCGGGCCATCAGGTAACCCTCCAGGCCGTAGTAGGAGTAGTTGCCCGGTTTGCTGCTCAGGCGTTGGTAATCGCGAACGACCGGGACGATATCGTTCCACGGATAGGGGACTACTTGCGAAATACCGATGCCACGCGCCTCAGCTCCCAACTCCTGAACCAGTTGTTCGGTGCCGACCGGTGACAGGGTCATCAGCATGGGATTCTGGCCGGCCCTTTTCATCGCTCGGACGAAGGCTGCAGTCGGTTTGTACAGGGTCACCATGACGACAGCTTGGGGGTTGGCCTTGCTGATTGCGGCGACGGCGGCGTTAACATCAAGCGAATTTCGCTCGACGGTACCGACGGCCGAGGGCGCCAGTTTGTGTTTTTTCAAGGCCTCAGTGACGCCCTCCAGGCCCGCCTTGCCAAAGCCATCGTTTTGGTAAAAGACGGCAATATTTTTCAAACCGAGCGAAACCATCTGGCTGACAATGGCATCGGTCTCATCCGCATAGCTGGCGCGAACGTGGAACATGTAGCGGCTGTTCGGATTGTTGTTGATCGGTTCGCGCAAGGTGCCGGCGCCCGAAATGGTGCCGATCAATGGCACGTGGGCTGGCCCGAAGACGGTGTTCATGGCTTCGGTGGTCGGACTGGAGCCGTAAAAAGAAAGCAGGGCGAAGGCGTTTTTGTCCTTGATCAAGGCCTTGCTGTTGGCGACTGTTCGCTCGGTTTCATAACCGTCATCCAGGGTCACCAGTTGCAGCTTGCGGCCATTGATACCACCGGCCTTGTTAATTTGTTCAAAATAGCTCTGGATGGTCTGCCGCATGTCTTCGCCGTAGGCTGCGTTGGGGCCAGAGAAGGGGGCGGACATGCCCAGAGTGATGGCGTTGTCGCTAATGCCAGGATCGGCCGAGGCCAGGGTGGTCCAGCTAAGGAGTGCGACTGCCAACCAGCGTTGTAGCTTCTTCATTCTTGTCTCCGCCAAAATTTAGTCGTCGATTCTAGCAGTCGTGCGCACGACAGGGGAATTGGCAAATTTGCGGTCAACCCGGGAATAGGCAAAAAAATCCCGCCTTCGGGGCGGGATAGCGTTGCCGGAGGCCTGGGTCAGCCTTCAAAAAATGCCTTGACCTTGTCCATCCAGGTTTTGGTCCGCGGGTTGTGCTTGTGGTCGGTATCCTTGCTGCACTCTTCCAGTTCACGCAGCAGTTCCTTTTGGCGTTCGGTCAGATTGACCGGCGTTTCCACCACCACATGGCACATCAAGTCGCCGTAGTGGTTGCTGCGAACATTTTTGACCCCTTTGCCACGCAAGCGGAAAGCCCGTCCCGACTGGGTTTCAGGTGGAATCTTGATGGCTGCGGCACCGTCCAGAGTCGGGATTTCGATTTCTCCACCGAGCGCGGCTGTGGTGAAAGAAATCGGCATCTCACAATGCAGGTCGCTGTGGTCACGGGTGAATACCGGGTGTGGCTTCAGATGGATCTGGACATAAAGGTCACCAGATGGTCCACCATTAACACCGTGTTCGCCTTCGCCGGCGACACGGATGCGATCGCCTTCATCGACGCCGGCGGGAATCTTGACGCTGAGTGTCTTGTGTTGCTTGGTGCGGCCGGCACCGTCACAACTGCGACACGGGTCGGCGATAAAGCGGCCGGTGCCATGGCATTTGTGGCAGGTCTGCTGGATGGAGAAGAAGCCTTGCTGCAGGCGCACTTGACCGGAGCCTCCGCAGGTCGGGCAGGTCTTCGGTTGGGTGCCCGCTTTGGCACCTGTGCCATGACAAGGCTCGCAGATTTCCATGGTGGGAATGCGGATCTTGACCTCGGCGCCATGTGCCGCCTGTTCGAGGGAGATTTCCTGGTTGTAACGCAGGTCGGCACCGCGGTAGATGTTGGCGCGTCCTCCCCCGCCGCCGCCGCGGCCGCCGAAAATTTCGTCGAAAATGCCGCCGAAGGCATCGGAAAAGCCAGCACCGCCCCCGCCACCAAAACCGCCCATGCCGGCCTGAGGGTCAACGCCAGCGTGCCCGTACTGATCGTAGGCCGCACGTTTTTGGGCATCGGACAGAATTTCGTAGGCTTCCTTGGCTTCCTTGAATTTCTCCTCGGCGCCCGGATTGTCCGGATTGCGGTCCGGATGGTGCTTCATGGCCAATTTGCGGTAGGCCTTCTTGATCTCGTCATCACCGGCATCGCGGTTGACACCGAGAATCTCGTAAAAATCGCGTTTAGACATGCTGTCGTCCCATCAAGTGACAAAGGCGCCGAGCGCCGGCGGAAGGGTTTCCGCTGGCTCGGCGCCGGGCTGTGGGGGTCGTTGGTTTACTTCTTGTCCTTGACCTCGGTGAACTCGGCGTCAACCACGTCGCCGTCATCCTTGGCCGCGGATGACTGTGCATCCGCGCCGCCGTCGCCTGCCGTCGCCCCTGCCGCTTGTTGCTGGGCGTACATCTTTTCTCCCAGCTTTTGGGCGGCCGCGGAGAGGGCTTCAGTCTTGGCGGTGATGGTCTCCTTGTCGCCATCGCGTAGGACGTCTTCAACGTCCTTGATCGCTTTTTCGATGCTTTCCTTTTCGGCAGCGTCGAGCTTGTCACCGTATTCGGTCAGCGACTTCTTGACCATGTGCACCATGCCATCCGCCTGGTTGCGGGCATCGGCCAGTTCGTGGACCTTCTTGTCCTCTTCGGCGTGTAGCTCGGCATCCTTGACCATGGCCTGGATTTCTTCTTCGCTCAAGCCGGAGTTGGCCTTGATGGTGATTTTGTTTTCCTTGCCAGTCGCTTTGTCCTTGGCGGTGACGTGCATGATGCCGTTGGCGTCGATGTCAAAAATGACTTCGATCTGCGGCGTGCCGCGCGGTGCTGGCGGAATCCCTTCCAGGTTGAACTGGCCGAGGCTCTTGTTGCCGGCAGCCACTTCACGTTCGCCTTGCAGCACGTGGATGGTCACTGCGTTCTGGTTGTCGTCGGCGGTCGAGAAGACTTGCGAAGCCTTGGTCGGGATGGTCGTGTTCTTCTGGATCAGCTTGGTCATGATTTTGCCCATGGTCTCGATCCCGAGCGACAACGGGGTCACGTCAAGCAACAGCACGTCCTTGACTTCGCCCTGCAGCACGCCGCCCTGGATGGCTGCGCCAACGGCGACGGCTTCATCCGGGTTGACGTCCTTGCGCGGTTCGCGGCCGAAAATTTCCTTGACCTTCTCCTGCACCTTGGGCATGCGTGACTGGCCACCAACCAGAATGACGTCATCGATGTCGCCAATTTTGCAGCCGGCATCCTTGAGCGCCATGACGCAGGGCGCCACAGTGCGCTCGACCAGTTCATCGACCAGCGACTCGAACTTGGCGCGCGTGACTTTGAGCGCCAGGTGCTTTGGGCCGGAGGCGTCGGCGGTGATGTAGGGTAGGTTGATTTCGGTCTGCTGGCCGGAAGACAGTTCGATCTTGGCCTTTTCAGCAGCTTCTTTAAGACGCTGCAGGGCCAGCACGTCGGCCTTGAGGTTGACGCCAGACTCTTTCTTGAATTCGTCAATAATGTAGTCGATCAGGCGCTGGTCGAAGTCTTCGCCGCCGAGGAAGGTGTCACCGTTGGTGGCCAGTACCTCGAACTGCTTTTCACCATCGACATCGGCGATTTCGATGATCGAAATGTCGAAGGTGCCACCACCCAGGTCATACACGGCGATTTTCTTGTCCTTGCCGGAGACCTTGTCCATGCCGAAAGCGAGGGCCGCAGCGGTTGGTTCGTTGATGATGCGCTTGACGTCGAGACCGGCGATGCGGCCGGCGTCCTTGGTGGCCTGGCGCTGGCTGTCGTTGAAGTAGGCCGGCACGGTGATGACGGCTTCGGTGACTTCTTCGCCGAGATAGTCTTCGGCGGTCTTCTTCATCTTGCGCAGCACTTCGGCTGAAACCTGCGGCGGGGCGATTTTCTTGTCGCGCGCTTCAACCCAGGCGTCGCCGTTGTCGGCCTTGACGATCTTGAAGGGCATCAGGGCGATGTCCTTCTGCACTTCCTTCTCTTCAAAGCGGCGGCCGATCAGGCGCTTGACCGCGTACAGCGTGTTTTTGGGGTTGGTGACGGCCTGGCGTTTGGCCGGTGCGCCACAGAGGATTTCGCCATCTTCGGCATAACCGATGACCGACGGCGTGGTGCGGGCGCCTTCCGAGTTTTCAATGACTTTCGGGGTGCCGCCTTCCATGACGGAAACGCAGCTGTTGGTGGTGCCGAGGTCGATACCGATAATCTTGCCCATGTTGCTTCCTTTACGAATACAAATGATTTGGATGTTGTGGAATTGGGGATGGCTTGGCCAATTTCAAGCAAATTTCACGGTCGACCGTGAAAAGCGGCGCTTTATTGCCCCTTGGCCACCATGACCAGCGCCGGTCGCAGGGTGCGGTCGGCAATCAGGTAACCTTTTTGGAGGACGGTGACGACCGTGTTGGCTTCCTGGTCGGAATCGACCATGCCGATCGCCTGGTGCTTGTGCGGATCAAATTTCTCGCCGAGCGGATTGATTTCTTGCAGCGCGTTCTTTTCAAAGGCGGCGACCAACTGTTTCAGGGTCAGTTCGACGCCGGATTTGAAGCTGTCTACCGTTTGTTCGGGGACAGTGAGTGCCGCTTCCAGGCTGTCCTTGACGGCGAGTAATTCGCCAGCAAATTTTTCGACGGCAAATTTATGGGCCTTGCTAATGTCTTCCTGGGCGCGACGGCGGACATTTTCGGTTTCCGCTTTGGCGCGCAGCCAAGCGTCGTGGTGCTCGCTGGCTTTTAGTTCCAGCTCGCGCAACTGGCTTTCCAGATTGGGAAAATGGTCGGTTGTGTCGGCTGTCGGAATGGTGTCGCTGCTGGCATCCAGCGTGATAGCTGCGGATAGCACGTCATCGCTGACAGCGCCAGGTTCGTGTTTAACGGGCTGATCCTGCGGGGTTTCTGCGGTGGACATCAAAGACTCTCCAAAAAAACTGAACTCTCATATGGGGACAATCCAGAACCTTTCAAGCCCGTTTTATGAATGATCTTGTACGATCTTTCATGACAAAGTTCAGTCAGCCCTTCTGGCTGCATGCTACGATAATTCCCTTGGTCAAAAATCTTCTTCTCAGCATGGAAAGCATCGGTAAATATCGCGTTATCCGGGAACTGGGCAAGGGGGCCACCGCCACGGTCTATCTTTGTGATGACCCGGATGCTCAGCGTCAGGTCGCGGTCAAACTGATTCGCTTCGGCCAGGACTGCCCGGCCGTTTCTCGCCGAATGCGCAAGTTGTTCCAGAACGAGCGCATGGTTTCGTCCCGGCTTGATCATCCCAATATCGTCCGGGTGTACGAAACGGTGGTCGAGGATGAGTATGCCTATCTGGCCATGGAATATGTTGACGGTTATAGCCTGGAGCAGCATTGCCGGATTGATCGACTGTTGCCCATGCATCGGGTCATTGGCATTATCTTCAAGTGCTGCATGGCGCTTGATGCCGCGTACCGTCAGGGCATCATTCATCGCGACATCAAGCCGGCCAATATTCTGGTCACGCACGAGGATGAGCCGAAGATCGCTGATTTCGGTCTGGCCCTGAACATGAACAAAAACATGGACCGCGATTCAACCTTCGTCATGGGGGTTGGCTCACCGGGTTACATGTCGCCGGAGCAGATCAAGGGTTATCCGCTTAATCAAAAAACCGATCTGTATTCGCTGGGCGTCCTGCTCTTCCAATTGTTGACCGGTCGACTGCCGTTTCGGGCCAATAATCAGGCAACGCTGCTGTATCGCATCGTCAATACCGAGCCCCCGGCTGTGACCTCGCTCAATCCGAATTTGCCAGAAGGGCTGAACGGCGTGCTCCGTCGTGCCCTGGAAAAGGATTTGTACAGCCGCTATCGCAACGGGGCCGAAATGGCCAAGGATTTGTCAGCGGTTCGCTACCAGATTCTGGAGGAGGATCAAACCGAGCGAGATTCTCGTTATTTTGAAATCCTGCGCCGACTTGAGTTTTTCACCGAATTCGAAAATGTGGAACTCTGGGAAGTATTGCGGGTTTCAGTCTGGCGTGAAATTGCTGCCAATGTGGCGATTATCCGCGAAGGTGAACGTAGTCGTATGTTTGGCGTCCTGATTTCAGGCCGTGTCGAGGTGTCGATTGAAGGCAGGGTCTTATGTCAGTTGGGGGCTAGCGAGCCCGTTGGCGAGGTGGCTTTCTTGCACCCGTCGAATGATTTGCGTCATGCCACTGCGGTTACCCTGGAGCCCTCGTTCTTTCTCGAGGTCAATGCGGCGGCTCTCGCCTTATCTTCGGAGGAGTTGCTGGAGCGGATGCGGCATACTCTGCTGGCTCGCATGATTCAGCGTCTGCGCGAAGTGAGCCGACTGGCCGCTGCGCATGGGGTGGCGGCTGTTGTTGCCGGAAAAACCCCTTGGCCACCCGGGCGCACAGCCCGTGGTGGTGGGCTTGATCTGGAACTGGCCCCCGGTTAGCCAAGGTCAGGCCGTTAGGCCTGACCCGCTAAAAACACATCAGACCTTGAATCGGCCGACCAAATTGGCCAAGCCATCGGCCAGGCGCTTGAGATCATGAGCGGCCCCCGCAGTCTGTTCGACGGCATGGTTATTGTCACGGGCCATGCCGGCAATGGCTTCGATGCTGCCTTCCACGTCGCTTGAGAAGCGGCGTTGCTGATCGGTGGCACTGGCAATCGAATCAAGGCCCAGACCAACTTCCGAGACTGAACCATTCGTGGCTTCAAGGACGCTGGAAACCGAGGAAACCGCACTCTGGCTGCTGTCCAGGTGATGCAAACCTTCTTCGATGCTGCGGCGGACAGCGACCGATTGAGCGCTCAGTTGGGCAGTAATGGCATCGATTTCACTGGCTGAGCGTGATGATTTCTCAGCCAGTTTGCGAACCTCGTCGGCGACCACGGCAAACCCGCGTCCTTGTTCTCCTGCCCGGGCGGCTTCAATCGCCGCATTGAGGGCAAGCAGGTTGGTCTGTTCGGCAATGTCCTTAACTTCGCGTGTCATCAAGGTGATTGATTCCGTGTTGCGAACGAAATTGTTAACCGAGTCAGCCATTTCCTTGACGGCCTTTTCAACGACATCCATTTCGCCGAGCAGGGTCTGCAAGTTGCGACTTCCCTCGTTGGCGCGCGACAGGCTGTCCTGTGACTGATGCTGAACATGACCAGCGCTCTGCGCGATCGATGAGATGCTCTGTACCAGTTGCTCAACAGCGGCGGCAGCCTGATTGGATTTTTCATTCTGCAGTTGCGAGCTTTGCGAAACCCGGTCAGCGCTGTCCGACAGGGCGGCCACCCGAGCCGAAACCTGGCTGGCGGCGTCCCGAACCTGACGGACCAGTTGGTTGAAGTTTTCCATCATTTCGTTGAAGACACGAGCGGCTTGGCCGACCTCATCCTCACCTTTGACCGGTAGTCGGCGGGTTAGGTCACCTTCGCCGCGCGCGATGTCGGCCAGTCCCTTGCGCAGATCATTGAGTGGACTGGTGACGAAGTGATTGGTCAGCAGATAGATGATGATCAGTAATGCGCCGAGCGCGCCAATGGCGGCACCAGAAATCTTGAGGCGGAAACTGCTGACGGCCTGTTCGACGGCATCCAGCGATACCTTCATGCTGACGACGCCGAGAACCGTACCCTCAGGGACTTGGTGGCAGAGGATACAGTCTTTGCCGAGATAGTTACTGGCGGCTTTGGTTGGATTGACCGCACGCAGGAAGGACTTGCCGTCAAGCGTCTGAACCGAGATGTGCGGCGTGCCCGTTTTCATCACTTCTTGTTCAATCGCATCCAGGGCACGGCCTGCTTTCTTGTCCGGCCCGAAAAGTTTGCTGACGGCATCACTGCGGGCGACATGGAGATCCTTGATGATCGACAGCTGTTTAATCTGGTCGAGGAAAACTTCGCGCTGATCGACAGTGCCGGTAATCATCATGCCGGTCAGGCCGGCCATGGTCATTTCGTGAATGCTTTTCGAGAAGTCTTGGGCCTGATTGATCGCGTTGTCTCGGTTGACCTGAGTGGTCCAGGCAATCGCACCGAGCCAGATTAAGGCGAGTACCAGCCAGATGGCGGCGGTGAGGCGTACCCAGATTTTCAAATCGGCGAAACGTGGCATGTGATTCCCTCAGTAAAGCTTGCCTGGAAACGGTCACCTGTGACTAGATGTGCAGGTCGATTTGCTGGATTGTGCCAGCCGAGCCATCTTCGTGCAAAAAGATTCCCGAGTTTCGCGTTTGGCCGAGCAATTCATTGGCATTGTTTTTCAATTCGAACGGAGTGTCGACCCGGGCCAGGGCAATGGCACCGACCCCGGCACTGGCCAGCGATTGCAGGCCCTCGCCGGCGGCAGGGGTCCAGAGGCTCAATTGCGCATAGGCTTCGTCGTTTTCGTCAATCCAGCCATTGCGATCCTGATCCAGGCTGACCAACTCGGCAAAACCATCGCCGCTGCGTGGGCCGAACAATTCATGGCCGTTGTCGGCCCGGCCATTCTGGTTACGGTCAAAAACCAGATAACCGCTGCCGCTCGCCAAGCGGGCAATCTGCTCCTCCTGACCATCGGCGGTCAGGTCGAAGGCGAAGCGCTGGTCGGTCAGACTGGCGGCGTTACCGGAAAAATTGAGCACCAGCGGGTCGACCGCAATGGCAGCATCGCCGGCTCGCACGCTGACACTGCTTTCTTCGTGGTAATAGCGGCTCATGCTCAGTTCAAGCTGGAAATTAATTTGCCGGCCATCGGCCGTCGTGACTGAGCCATTGGCGCTGAAATGGGTTTCCTGATATTCGCTGTAACGGGTCTGCAGGTCATACGCCATACCCCAGCCGGCGGGGGGCATGCTGCTTGTGGTCGACGCGGTATCGGCGGCTTTTTCCTGCAATTCGCTGGGTTTGAAGAGCTTGACCTGATGTCCGGTCAACGCTTCGATCATGCGGCTGATCAAAAGGCTGCGTGGGTCGTGGTCAAGATTGTTCTCGTCGCTGTATTCGGCGGCGGCAGCCTGCTGGCCGGCAGACGAAAGGTCGACCTGGGTCGATGACGGGACTGGGCGTGTTTGATTGTTGAGGGCTTCGCTGGGGGGGCGACCCACCCAGACGCGAAGGGATTCTTGACGGGTTTGTTCCTGCAGGCTGACCGAAGAGGCGGCAAGTTGCAGGGTGCTGTCGGCGATTTTCATGGGAGCCTCCCGGGTGGTGGCGGTGTACCCGGTTAACGACCGCCACGTTGAAAAATCAAGGATTAATTGCGTTGACCGTGATCCAGTCTTTTAGCGAACGCAGATCAAGGGCGCCGCTTTGTCGGGTGATTTCTCGACCGCCGCGGAAAATGGCCAGTGTCGGGATGTTGCGAATCTGGAAACGGGCGGCGAGCGACTGTTCGACTTCGGTGTTGATCTTGATCAGGCGAACGCGTGGCTCAAGATCAACCGCCGCTTGGTGGAAAGTCGGTGCCATCATCCGGCATGGCCCGCACCAGGGCGCCCAGAAATCGACGACCAGAGGGAGGTCGCTGCGCTGGCGGTGGCGATCGAATTGGGCAGCATTCAGTTCCAGTGGTTCGCTGGTGAATAAGGCTTGCTTGCACTGACCGCAGCGGGGGGCTTGCGCCAATTTTTCGCCCGGCAGGCGGTTGACCGCAGCACAGTGCGGACAGACGACATGTAATTGATCGCTCATCGCAGACTCCAATAATCAGAGTTAACTAATATTGTTGCCGGCAGGGCTATTTCAAGTCCGGGCGCCGTATTTGAATGCTTCGCGGGCCGAGTTTGCCAGGGCATGTGGATCGATTGCCTGTTGGGTATTCCAGCCGCCCAGGTGACGTTCGCACAAATCGCCAAGAGCCTTGATCCAGGCCGTCGAGGCATTGACCGCCGGAATGTAGTGATAGTCACCTCCGCCGGCACGTTGAAAATCATGGCGCCCTTCCATGGCGATTTCTTCCAGGGTTTCCAGGCAGTCGGCCGTAAACCCCGGACAAATGACGTCGACCCGTTGCAAACCCGCTTTGCCCCAGGCCTGCAGGGTCGGTGCGGTGTAGGGTTGTAGCCATTCGGCCTTACCGAAGCGGGACTGGAAGCAGATTTCGTACTGTTCTTTGGCCAGACCCAGGCGTTCAGCGAGCAGGCGGCCAGTTTTGTGGCATTCGCAAAAATAGGGATCGCCGAGATCCAGGCTGCGCTTGGGTAGACCGTGAAAGCTGATGAGTAGCCGGCCATTCTCAGGGAGTGGGCCCTGCTGCTGCCAGTGCTGGCGCACTGATTTTTCCAGTGCCGTCAAATAGCCGGGATCGTCGTGGTAATTGCGGACGAAGCGCATTTCCGGTTGGTTGCGGGTCTGCAGCAGCCATTGTGCCGCTTCATCAATAACAGTCGCCGTGGTGCTGGCGGCGTATTGTGGATACATCGGCAGGATCAGGATGCGTAGTATGCCCTGTGCCTTGAGGTGTGAAAGCACGCGCGGCAGAGCCGGTTCGCCATAGCGCATGGCCGAGGTGACGGTGATGTGATGGCCGCGTTCGTTAAGGGCGATCTGCAGCGCCTTGGCCTGATGCTCGGTGTGAACGCGCAGTGGTGAGCCATCCGGTAGCCAGACACTGGCGTACTTGGCTGCCGATTTTTTGGGGCGGAGGTTGAGAATGATGCCGTTGAGAATGAGCCACCACAGTGGTTTGGGAATTTCAACCACGCGCGGGTCGGATAGGAATTGCTTGAGATAGCGACGCAGCGCCGGGGCCGTGGGGGCTTCCGGCGTGCCCAGATTGACCAGGACTACAGCCGTACCGGACGCATTGCCGTGGCGGTGGGGTGGTTCGGGGAGGTAGCGGGGCATCAGGATTCGCTTTTCAGGGAGAGGGCGCTGGACAGCAGACGGGCGGTAATGTCGACGATGGGAATGATGCGCTCGTAGGCCATCCGGGTTGGTCCGATGACGCCCAGCGAGCCGACGATCTGACCATCGACCTGATAGGGTGCGGTGACGACGCTGCATTCGTCGAGCGTGGCAATGCCGGATTCACCACCGATGAAAATCTGCACCCCTTCGGCACGGTTGGAGACATCGAGAAGTCGCATCAGACTGGAACGCTGTTCGAAAAGTTCGAACAATTCGCGTAGTCGTTTCATATTCGATGACAACTCCTCGACATCGAGCAAATTTTTTTCGCCGGTCAGGACGTAGGGTTTGGTGCTTTCCGACATGGCTGCATCGCCCGCATCGAGCGCCAGCGACATGAGAGGTTTGATGTCGTCGCGCAACTGGCGGATTTCCTGGCTCAGGCGATGGCGAATTTGTTCGAAATCCAGGCCGGCGAAATTCTGGTTCAGGTAATTGGCCGCGCTGACCAGTTCGGACGGCGTGTAGGCCTTGTCGCTGTTCAGGATGCGATTTTGTACATCGCCGTCGGTGGTGACGATGATGAGGAGGATGCGTTTTTCCGACAGGCTGAGAAATTCGATTTGCCGGATACGGTTGCTGGTCCGCCGCGGCACGATGACGACGCCTGCAAAATGGGTCAGGTTGGCCAGTAGCTGCGAGGCGTTGGCGATCAGCTGGGTGGCAGGCAGACCGTGGAGCGCTTCTTCCATCGCGCCCAGTTGGCGGGCCTCCAGCGGGCGGACGGTGAGCAGGCTGTCAACGAACAGGCGGTAACCGCGCGCCGTCGGAATGCGGCCCGCCGAGGTGTGTGGGCTGGCCACAAAACCGGCTTCTTCCAGGTCGGCCATGACGTTACGGATGGTGGCCGGCGACAGGTCGAGTCCGGACACTTTGGACAAGGCACGCGAGCCGACCGGTTGCCCGTCAGCAATATAGTGTTCAACCAGGGTCTTGAGCAGGGTGCGGGCGCGTTCTTCGAGCATGCGGCGATTTTACAGAAAAGCAGTGGTGCGACGGCAAGGCGTTTTTTATGCAAGAATTCGCCCCCATGAATCGAAGCTTCGCTTCCCTCCGTTCGCCGCGCACGATCGCCTTGGTCGGCAAATATCACAGCCTGGAAATTGCCGAATCATTGCGGCGCCTGGCCGAGTATCTGCACGAGCGTGGGGTGTCCGTCTTTATCGAGCGCGAAACGGCTGAGCACATCGGCCGCAAGGTCGATTTGTCGCGCTGGGTGACCTGCGGTTTCAATGATATTGGTGCCCATGCCGATCTGGCCATCGTGCTCGGTGGCGATGGCACCATGCTCAACGCTGCCCGCCGCCTGGCCCGTTATTGCGTGCCGCTGGTCGGCGTGAATCAGGGTCGACTTGGTTTTATGACCGATATTGCCCGTGAAGACATGCTGACCTGCATGGACGATCTGCTCGATGGACGCTTCGTGCCGGAAGCCCGCATGCTCCTTGCCGCCGAGGTGATCCGTGATGGCCGTGAAATTGCCGAGAACATGGCGCTCAACGATGTCGTGGTCGACAAGGGGGCCATCGGCCGAATGATCGAATTCGAGCTATTTATCGATGGCGAGTTTATTTACAACCTGCGCTCGGATGGCTTGATCGTGTCGACGCCCACCGGCTCGACGGCCTATTCGCTGTCATCCGGCGGCCCAATTCTGCATCCGACGCTGACCGGCATTGCGCTGGTGCCCTTGTGCCCGCACGCGCTGACCAACCGGCCGGTCATTGTCAATGACCAAGCCGATATCGAGCTGCGCATCACCCACGCTGATGATCCGCGGGTGCACTTTGATGGCCAGGTCACGCTCGACCTGGCACCCGGCGATTGCGTGCGTCTGCGTCGCTCCGAACATGCCATCCGTTTTTTACACCCGCCCGGCTACAGCTACTTCGCGATGTTGCGTCAGAAGCTGCAGTGGAGTGAGCGCCCGAAAGGCCCCTGATGCTGCGTCATCTGACCCTGCGCGATTTTGTCATCGTCGACCAACTGACGCTGGACTTTGCCGCCGGTTTTGGCACCCTGACAGGTGAAACAGGGGCTGGCAAATCCATCCTGATTGATGCTCTGGCTTTGGTTTTGGGTGAGCGGGGCGATGCCGGCGTGGTGCGGGCGAGTTGCGACAAGGCGGAAATCAGCGCGGTCTTCGATATTGCCACGCTACCGACCCTGCAAGCCTGGTTGCGCGATAACGAACTGGTCGCCGATGACGAATTGCTGCTCCGCCGGGTAGTCGATGTTGGCGGGCGTTCGCGCGCCTGGATCAACGGGACGCCGGCCACCGTGCAGCAATTGCGCACGGTCGGTGAGTGGCTGGTCGATATTCACGGTCAACACGCCCATCAGTCACTTTTGCGGGCCGATGCCCAACGTCAATTGCTCGATGCCCATGCAGGCTTGAACGAATTGGCGAGTACGGTGGCCACTGCCTGGCGGCGCTGGCGCGAAGCCGACCTGGCCTGGCGGCAAGCGATGAGCGGGGCCGAGGTGTTACAACGCGAGCGCGAGCAGCTGGACTGGCAGGTGCGCGAGCTCGAAGCACTGGCCTTGGCGGACGACGAGTGGTCGACGCTTGACGCCGAGCATCGTCGCCTGGGGCATGCGGCAGGTCTGATGGAAGGCACGCAATACGCCCTGGCCATGCTGGCTGATGACGAAGCCGCGTGCGAGCGGCAGATTGATCGGGTGGCGACGCGCTTGGCTGGCCTGGCCGATTTTGACCCGGCACTGGCCGAGGTGGCAGGATTGCTGGCGTCGGTCCAGGCTGAGTTGGCCGATGCGGTGTCCACGCTGCGTCGTTACGTTGATCGGGTCGATCTGGACCCCTCGCGTTTGAGCGAAGTAGAACGACGGATGGAAGCCATTCTCGCCCAGGCCCGCAAACATCGGGTGACGGCGGGTGAGTTGCCGGCGTTGTTGGCCGATTGGCAGCGCCGCCTGAGCGAACTGGCCGTAGCGGCTGATCTTGATCATATGGCAGCGCAGGCAGCTGCAGCACGGACGGCCTATCGCCAGTTGGCAGAGCAACTGTCGGACGGCCGGCGACAGGCCGCAGCGACGATGAGCGGCCAGGTCAGCGAGTTGATGAAACAACTCGCGCTTTCGTCGGGGCGTTTCGATATTGCCTTGCTGCCGCTTGAGGCGGGTACGGTCAACGGCCTGGAACAGGTGGAATTCCGGATCGCAGGCCTGGCCGGCAATGAAGCCCGGCCCTTGGCCAAGGTGGCATCGGGCGGCGAGTTGTCGCGCATCAGCCTGGCGATCCAGGTGCTGACCTCGCGCTCAGCCAGCGTGCCGACCCTGGTTTTTGATGAAGTGGATGTCGGGATCGGCGGCGGCGTGGCTGAAATTGTTGGTCGCTTGTTACATGAATTGGGGCAGGAGCGCCAAGTTTTGTGCGTCACCCATTTGCCGCAAGTTGCTGCCCGGGCCGACTGGCAGTGGCAGGTCAGCAAGGCGCAGCGCAACGGTCAGACCTTGTCGGCCATCACCCCGCTGGATGCTGGGGGTCGAGTGAACGAAATCGCTCGGATGCTGGGCGGTGTTGAAATCACTGATATCACGCGACGCCATGCGCAAGAACTTTTACGGTCAACCGACGGTCGACCGTAAAAATGCGGATTTGACGATCCCTGAGTCAACGCTGGCTGAGAAGGGGGCGACATGATTTCTTCCGTTTCATCAACGGCCGTGGGGTTGTCGGCCATGGCAACGCAAAACAACGATACGGCACGTCAGGTGCAGTTGCTGCGAGAAACCGACCGCAAGGTGCGGGCACATGAACAAGCACACATGGCGGCCGGTGCCGGCTTGGTGCGCGGCAACAGTTTCAGCTTTCAGACAGGGCCGGATCAAAAGCGTTATGCGGTGGCGGGTGAGGTATCGATTGACACCTCACCGGGCAATACGCCGCAGGAAACCTTGCGCAAGGCCGAACAGATTCGTGCCGCTGCGCTGGCACCGGCTGATCCCTCGCCGCAAGATAATCGGGTCGCTGCCGAGGCGAGTCAGATGGCCAGCAACGCCCGGCAAGCGCTGGCTCAGGCGCAGCAGGCATCGGCAAGTGGCTCGTCCGATACTGCGCTGGCGAGCGAGACTCGGTCGTCCACCTCGCTGGCACTGGCCTTGTACCGTCAGGTGGCCGCCGCGCCATCGACCCCTGCTTGGTCGGTTCAGGCCTGAAGCAGTTGCCACAAGGCGGCGGCAGCCAGCAGCAGGAACAGCATACCGCTGGCCCGGTGCAGCCAACCCATAGGCAGGCGCTGCAGCAGATGGCGTCCGGCATATATGCCCAGCAGCGAGGTGCAACTCAAGGCCAAGGTGGCGCCCAGCCAGACCCAAGGGGCGGCGGCTGTGCTGCCTAGGCCGGCGACCGCCAACTGGGTTTTGTCGCCAAATTCAGCCACAAAGATCAGGGCAAAGGTGGTGGCAACGATGCCGTAGCGGGGCGGTGCCTGCGTCTCGTCGGTCTCATCTTCTTCCTGGTGGCGCAAGGCAGCGATACCAAACAGAGCGAATAGCACGGCAACTAGCAGCGTGACCAGCCAGGGGGGAAGCCAGGCAGCGACCGCCGCGCCAAACAGCACGGCCAGGGCATTGAGCAGCGCAAAGGCAGCGATGGCACCGATGGCGACCGGGCGGGCGTGGTAGCGGGCGGCCAGGGTCATGCAGACCAGTTGGCTTTTGTCGCCCAGTTCGGCCAGCGCGATGACGCCAAAGGTGGTGAGGGTGGAGGTCAAGCTGCTATCACCAAGCAGCAGGCTGGTTGGCATCAGACCGGCTGTTTTCGGTTGGTTTCGTCGTTGCGATGCGGGCAGGCGTCTTTGGTGCAGCGCGCGTATAGGTAGAGTGCGTGGTCTTGGATGGCGAAGCCACGGCTTTCGGCAACAGCATTTTGCCGGCGCTCGATTTCTGGATCGTAAAATTCTTCGACCCGACCACAGTCTACGCAGACCAGATGATCGTGGTGCTTACCCCGGTTGATTTCAAAGACCGCTTTGCCGGATTCGAAAAAATGGCGTTCGAGCAGGCCAGCTTGTTCAAACTGGGTCAGGACCCGATAAACGGTAGCCAGGCCGATGTCCATGTTTTCGGTAATCAGCATCCGGTACACGTCCTCGGCCGTCATGTGGCGCATGGTGCCTTTTTCGAAGAGCTCGAGAATCTTTAGTCGTGGAAAGGTGGCTTTCAGGCCGATATTCTTCAGACTCTGGGGGTCGCTCATCGTCAGTGCTTCCATGTTGGGGTGGAACGGGGCTACAGCGTATTTCGGGTATGATATACCGCTTCAAAGCTGATCAAAAATTTCGGAAACCCGCATGCACCGTTCCCGTCTGCTGTGTCTCGTTGCCTTTACGGCAGCGTTGTCGGCCTGTTCGTACAAGCCGAGCTTCATCAATGAATACAAAATCGACGTACAGCAGGGCAACGTGCTCAGCCAGGAAAGCATCGGCCAACTGAAGCCGGGGCAGACGCGCGATCAAGTCCGCTTCCTGTTGGGCACGCCCTTGATTACTGATCTTTTCCACCAGCAGCGCTGGGATTACGCATATCACTACCGTAATGGCCGGAGCGGTGAGGTCGAGAGTCGGCGATTGGCTGTTTTCTTCGATGCTGACGACCGTTTGCTGCGTGTTGAGGGGGATGTTGCCCCTGCTACAGCCGCCGACTTGAATGCGCCGGTGGCACAAAGCCGACTGGTCGATCTGGGGTCGCTGTCGCCGGAAGCTGCTGCGCAGCCGTTGCCGCCACGCGAACCGCCGGGTTTTTTTCGGCGGTGGCTCGATAACTTTGGATTTTAAGTCATGAAAAATACACGCATTGGCATCGTTGGTGCCGGTGGCCGCATGGGTCGGATGTTGATTGAAGCCACCTTGAATGGTGAAGGTGTCGAATTGGGTGGCGCTTTTGACCGGCCGGGTAGCCCGGCGATTGGTCGCTCGGTGGGTGACCTGCTGGGCCTGTCGTGCGATCTTTTGGTGAGCGATGATCTGGCGGCAGGTCTGGCACACATTGATTGTCTGATTGATTTCACCCGCCCCGAAGGGACGCTGGAGCATCTGGCGCTCTGTCGTCAGGCTGGGGTCGGCATGGTCATCGGAACCACGGGTTTCGATGCGGCAGGCAAGGCCGCAATTGCCGAGGCGGCAAGCAATATTCCGGTGGTTTTTGCGCCCAATATGGCTGTCGGGGTCAATCTGGTTTTCCGGTTGCTTGATACGGCGGCTCGGATCCTGAATGAAGGCTACGACATCGAAGTAGTCGAGGCTCATCATCGAATGAAAATCGATGCGCCGTCAGGTACGGCCTTGCGCATGGGTGAGGTGGTGGCCGAGGCGCTTGGTCGTTCGCTGGATGAGTGTGCTGTTTATGGTCGTGAAGGGGTTACTGGCGAGCGTGACCCCTCAACCATCGGTTTTGCCACCGTTCGAGGTGGCGATATTGTGGGTGACCATACGGTGATGTTCTGCGGTCTGGGGGAGCGGGTCGAAATTACCCATAAGGCGAGTAGTCGCCAGCCCTACGCTTTGGGTAGTCTGCGCGCGGCACGCTTCATGGCGGGACGTGAGCGCGGATTGTTCGATATGCAGGACGTGCTCGGCCTGCGCTGACTGCCATGAAATCCCGCCTGCTGGTCCGGCAGTTGCAGGAAATATTCGGCGGTGACGCCGATTTGGTGTTGCCGCGTCTGCAGGATGCCTTGTCCGGGCAGGCACCGTTGGCTGCTGGCCTGGAGCGCCTGCTGAACCAGGTCGACGCTTCTTATTACGCCTATGCGGGGTTGAATGCCTGGTATAGCCAGTTATCTGGGGATGTGATTCTCGACTGGAATCTGCGTTCAGGAGCGATTGAGGCCGGTCGGCAATGGCGGGAGATGCTGGGTTATGGCAGTAGTGAGTTCGATCAATCCATCAATCAGTGGCAACGCCTGCTCCATCCGGATGACTTGCGCAACTTGCAGTCCGCCATTGCCCGCCATGTGCAGCAGCGTGATCGGGCTTTTGAGCTGGCGTGCCGCTTGCGGGCGCAGGATGGTCAGTGGCGCTGGTGCTTGTTGCGCGGTGCGGTAGCGGCGCGCGATAGTGATGGTGAGCCTGTTCGCATGCTGGTTCTGCAGCGCGATATCAGCGCGCAGAAAGCCGGTGAGTCGGCGCTGATTGCCGCACGGGATGCGGCAGAGGCAGCCAATCAGGCGCGGGGTGCTTTTTTGGCCAATATGAGCCACGAAATTCGCACACCGATGAATGGCATCATTGGCATGACCGAACTGGCGTTGGATACCGAGCTTGATGCCGAGCAGCGCCACTACTTGCGGACGGTCAAGTCGTCGGCCGAGTCCCTGCTGAGTATCGTTAACGACATTCTCGATTTTTCCAAAATCGAAGCCGGGCGGATGGATTTCGAGGCGCTGCCGTTTAACGTTGCTGAAACCACGATGGAAGCCGTTCGTATGCTGGCCGTTGGGGCGCATCGCAAAGGCCTGGAACTGCTGGCTGATTTGCCATCTGACTTGCCTCCCCGTCTCCTGGGCGATCCGACCCGTTTGCGGCAAATCATCATCAATCTGGTGGGTAATGCGGTCAAATTTACCGAGCGAGGTGAGGTAGTGGTGTCGCTCAAGGTCGACCCCGTGCCGGGGCATTTTTTCGAACTCCATTTTTGTGTGCGTGACACCGGGATTGGCGTGCCGGAAGACAAGCAGAGCGACATTTTTGAAGCATTTTCGCAAGGTGATGTGTCGACGACGCGGCGTTTTGGCGGTACGGGGTTGGGCTTGGCCATTTGTGCTCGTTTGGTACAACTGATGAATGGACGCATCTGGCTGGAGAGTAAACCCGGGTTGGGCTCAGCGTTTCATTTCACGGCCCGCTTGGCTCGCGACCCGGCGTGCCCACCGGCGATCACGGTGCCCCAGTTCTACGCGGGTCGACGGGCTCTGGTGCTCGATGGCAATGCCGTCGCTGCAGGCAGCCTGGTCCAGTTGCTGGCGAGCTTTGGAATTGCTGCGCAGGCAGTTGATACGGCAACGGCGCTGGCAGCCATTGATAAAAGTCGCTCGCTTGATTTTCCTTACGATTACATTTTTGCAGACAGCCGGATGCCGGCGCCAGGCGGTATGGCCCTGTTGCAGGATATCGCGCAACGTGCGGCTGGCGAGCGGGGGCTGGCCATGCTGACGACCGAAAACCAGCGTCAGGATTTGCAGACTTTGCGCCAATTGGGTGTCAAGGGTTATCTGGTCAAGCCTGTCGGCATTGAAGACATGGCGGCCGTGCTTCAGTTGCTAGAGGGTCAGGTCGCGGAGGGTGAGCATGCGCTTGAGTTGGCACCCTTCGACCTGAAAGAAGGCGAAGCGGCCGTTGCCTTGCCGCCATTGCGTATTTTGCTGGTTGAAGACAATCCGGTGAATCAAGAGTTGGCCTTGCGCCTGCTGCAGCGCGGGGGGCATCAGGTCAGTGTGGCCAATCATGGCGCAGAAGCGCTCGATATGTTCGAAAGCGGCGCATACGACGTCATCTTGATGGACATGCAAATGCCGGTTTTGGGTGGCGTCGAGGCAACCGAAGCCATTCGTTCGCGTGAAATGCGGCGTAGTTGGGTGGTGTCGCAGGATTTTCGACCGATTTATATCATTGCCATGACTGCCAACGTGACAGCCAGCGACCGTGAGCGTTGTTTGGTGGCGGGAATGAATGATTACGTTGCCAAGCCTTTGCGGGTTGATGAGTTGCAGGCTGCGCTGGCACGCTCGGTCGGTCAGGTTCCGGTTATGTTGAAAAGCGACTCGGTGCCCGCTCAGTCCTCCGTGAATGGGCTAGATTTGCGCGCAGCCCTGCTCGACATCGGCGATCTGGATCTCCTGGCCACCATGGCGCAGATGTTTCTTGCGGAATGGGACGAGCATCAACAACGCTTGGCTGAAGCCATGCAGCAACGGGAAGGAAAGCATGTCTGCCTGCATGCGCATACGCTAAAAAGCCTGGTGGCGATGTTTCATGCCGAGTCGGCACGTCGTTTGGCGATGGAATTGGAGCAGTTGACGCAGGGTGCGGTTGACTGGCCCCGCTGCGATGCGTTGTACGCCCGTTTGCTCGATGAAATGCAGGCGGTGCATGCGCCACTGGTTCGATTTGTTGAAACCCGCCTAATCCCTTGAATTTGCCTGAAAAGCCTCTTTTCGGATAGAATCACGTGCTTGAAAAAAGACAAGCGGGGAGGCGCAAGCCTTCCCGCTTGGCACATGAATAATTAGAAATTCCAGGAGAGTCGGTCGTGTCGTTGCTGCCCTCATTTACACCCGCCATTCTTGCCCTTGCTGACGGATCGGTTTTCAAGGGCCAATCCATCGGCGCAGATGGCGTTACCAGCGGTGAGGTGGTGTTCAACACTGCCCTGTCCGGCTATCAGGAGATCCTGACCGATCCTTCCTACTGTCGCCAGATCGTTACGCTGACCTATCCGCATATTGGCAACACGGGTTGCAATGCGGAAGATTTTGAGTCGAATGCCAATTACGCAGCGGGGCTGGTCATACGTGACTTGCCCTTGCTTGCTTCCAGTTGGCGTTCCCAGGGCGATTTGTCGTCGTACCTGAAAAAGCATGGCATCGTCGCCATTGCCGGGATCGATACGCGCAAGCTGACCCGCGTTCTGCGCGAAAAAGGTGCCCAGGCGGGTTGTATTCTGGGTGGTGAGCTCGATACAACCAAGGCGTTAGCCATAGCTCGCGCTTTTCCCGGCTTGGCCGGGATGGATCTTGCCAAGGTGGTTTCCGCCAAGGTGGCCTACCCCTGGACTGAGGCAGAATGGACGCTGGATGGCTATGCGCAGCGGGCAGAAGAGCGCTTCCATGTGGTTGCCTATGACTTCGGTGTCAAGCGCAATATCCTGCGCATGCTGGCCGAGCGCGGTGTCAAGCTGACCGTCGTGCCGGCGCAGACGCCGGCTGCCGAGGTTCTGGCGATGAAGCCGGATGGCGTTTTTCTGTCCAATGGACCAGGCGATCCGGAGCCGTGCGATTACGCCATTGCGGCGATTCGTGAATTCCTCGACCGCGGCATCCCGACCTTCGGTATCTGCCTCGGCCACCAGTTGTTGGCCCTGGCTTCCGGCGCGAAGACGTTGAAGATGAAGTTCGGGCACCATGGTGCCAACCACCCGGTCAAGGACATGGATACCGGGCAAGTGCTGATTACCAGCCAGAATCACGGTTTCGCGGTCGACGCTGATTCGCTGCCAGAAAACCTCCGCGCCACGCATGTGTCGCTGTTCGATGGTTCGCTGCAGGGCATCGCTCGCACCGACGTGCCAGCCTTCTCCTTCCAGGGGCATCCGGAAGCCAGTCCCGGTCCGCACGATGTGGCTTACCTATTCGATCGCTTCCTTGACACCATGACGCGGGGCGCGGTTGCGTTGTCTCCTGCGCTCAACAACGCGCAATAAGCGGCACAGAGAGAGATAAAGATGCCGAAACGTACAGATATAAAGAGTGTTTTGATTATTGGCGCCGGCCCGATCATCATCGGTCAGGCCTGCGAATTCGACTACTCCGGCGCCCAGGCCTGCAAGGCCCTGCGTGAAGAGGGTTACAAGGTCATCCTGGTGAACTCCAATCCGGCGACCATCATGACCGACCCGGAAATGGCCGATGTCACCTACATCGAACCGATTACCTGGCAGGTCGTCGCCAAGATCATCGAGAAGGAGCGCCCGGACGCACTGCTGCCGACCATGGGCGGCCAGACCGCGCTGAACTGCGCGCTCGACCTCGACCGCGAGGGCGTGCTGGCCAAGTTCAACGTCGAACTGATCGGTGCGTCCAAAGAGGCGATTGACAAGGCTGAAGACCGCCAGAAGTTCAAGGACGCGATGACCAAGATCGGTCTCGGTTCCGCCCGCTCGGCCACTGCGCACAGCATGGAAGAGGCTTACCAGGTGCAGGCGATGATCGGCTTCCCGACTATCATCCGCCCGTCCTTCACGCTGGGCGGCACCGGCGGCGGCATCGCCTACAACATGGAAGAGTTCGAGACCATCTGCAAGCGCGGTCTTGAGGCCTCGCCGACCAATGAGCTGCTGATTGAAGAATCGCTGCTCGGCTGGAAGGAATACGAGATGGAAGTCGTCCGCGACAAAGCGGACAACTGCATCATCATCTGCTCGATCGAAAACCTCGATCCGATGGGCGTGCACACCGGCGACTCGATCACCGTTGCGCCGGCCCAGACGCTGACTGACAAGGAATACCAGCTGCTGCGTAACGCCTCCATCGCTGTTTTGCGCGAAATCGGCGTCGATACCGGCGGTTCCAACGTGCAGTTCTCGATCAATCCGAAGGATGGTCGTTGCATCGTCATCGAAATGAACCCGCGTGTGTCGCGTTCGTCGGCACTGGCGTCCAAGGCCACTGGCTTCCCGATTGCCAAGATCGCCGCCAAGCTGTCCGTCGGCTACACGCTGGATGAGTTGTCGAACGATATTACCGGCGGCAAGACGCCGGCCTCGTTCGAGCCGTCGATCGACTACGTCGTCACCAAGGTGCCGCGTTTTGCTTTCGAGAAATTCCCGCAGGCCGACGACACGCTGACCACCCAGATGAAATCGGTCGGTGAAGTCATGGCCATTGGTCGCACCTTCCAGGAGTCGCTGCAGAAAGCCTTGCGCGGCCTGGAGGTGGGGGTCGATGGTTTCAACCTGAAAACGGTGGACCCGGCGACGATTGATGAGCAATTGGCTCGTCCGACGCCGGATCGTCTCTGGTATGTCGCGGATGCCTTCGGTATCGGCATGTCAGTCGAGCGCGTTTTTGAATTGACCAAGATCGATCCCTGGTTCCTGGTGCAAATCAAAGAGATCGTCGATCTGGAGTTGCAGATCGAAAAACGTGATCTGGCCTCGTTGACCGCGGATGAAGTGCGTTACCTGAAGCGTAAGGGTTTCGCCGACCGTCGCCTGGCCCACCTGCTCAAAACCAGCGAATCGCTGTTTCGCCAGCGTCGTCACGAACTGGGGGTGCGCCCGGTATACAAGCGGGTCGATACCTGTGCGGCTGAATTCTCGACCGATACCGCTTACATGTATTCGACCTACGAGGACGAGTGCGAAGCCAATCCGACGAACAATAAAAAGATCATGGTGCTGGGCGGTGGTCCGAACCGTATCGGCCAGGGCATCGAGTTCGATTACTGTTGTGTTCATGCCGCCATGGCGATGCGTGAGGATGGCTACGAAACCATCATGGTCAACTGCAATCCGGAAACGGTTTCCACCGACTACGATACGTCCGATCGCCTGTATTTCGAGCCGCTGACCCTGGAAGATGTGCTGGAAATCGTTGCCATCGAGAAGCCGGTTGGCGTCATCGTTCAGTACGGTGGTCAGACGCCGCTCAAGTTGGCGCTGGCTCTCGAAGCCAACGGCGTGCCGATCATCGGCACCAGCCCGGAATCGATCGACGTCGCCGAAGACCGCGAGCGCTTCCAGAAGCTGCTGCACGAGCTTGGTTTGAAGCAGCCGCCGAACCGTACGGCGCGTACCGAGGAGGACGCGCTGCGCCTGGCGCAGGAAATCGGTTATCCGCTGGTCGTCCGGCCGTCTTACGTGCTCGGTGGTCGGGCGATGGAAATCGTTCACGAGCAGAAGGACCTGGAGCGCTACATGCGCGAAGCCGTCAAGGTGTCGCATGATTCGCCGGTGCTGCTTGATCGTTTCCTGAATGATGCCGTCGAGTGCGATGTCGATGCCTTGTCTGATGGCGACGAAGTCATCATCGGTGGTGTGATGGAGCACATCGAACAGGCCGGGGTTCACTCCGGCGATTCGGCCTGCTCGCTGCCGCCGTACTCGCTCGGTGCTGACATCCAGGCTGAGTTGCGTCGTCAGACCCAGTTGATGGCCAAGGCGCTCAACGTCTGCGGCCTGATGAACGTTCAATTCGCAATCAAGGACGAAGAAGTCTACGTTCTCGAAGTTAATCCGCGGGCCTCGCGCACCGTTCCCTATGTTTCCAAGGCGACCGGACTGCAACTGGCCAAGATTGCTGCCCGCTGCATGGCAGGCCGCAGTCTGCAGGATCAAGGGGTGACGGAAGAGGTGATCCCGCCGTATTTCTCGGTCAAGGAAGCGGTTTTTCCCTTCGTCAAGTTCCCCGGGGTCGACACAATTCTTGGCCCGGAAATGAAGTCGACCGGCGAAGTGATGGGGGTGGGGGTGACGTTTGCCGAAGCCTTCGTCAAGTCGCAGTTGGCGGCTGGCGTCAAATTGCCCAAGTCGGGTCGGGCTTTCCTCTCGGTCAAGGATAGCGATAAGGCTAAGGCCGTCGAGGTGGCTCGGCATCTGCACGAAGCGGGTTTCCAACTGGTGGCGACACGCGGTACGGCACACGCCATCGAGGCGGCAGGTTTGCCGGTGCAGCCGGTCAATAAAGTGACTGAAGGTCGGCCGCATATCGTCGATATGATCAAGAATCAGGAAATTTCGTTAATCATCAACACGGTGGAAGAAAAGCGCCAGGCGATTGGCGATTCTCGTTCAATCCGCACGTCAGGATTGCAAGCCCGGGTCACGATGTATACGACGATCTGGGGTGCCGAAGCGGCGGCTGAGGGGATTCGCAACAACAGCGATCTCGTGGTTTATCCGATTCAGGCCCTGCACGAACAGTTGCACTGATCTCAAACTTCAGCCGCCGGTCGCCCTGATGTCGGGCACCGGCGGTTTTCCTTTTGATGGAAAAAACATGAGCAAAATCCCGTTGACCGTGAATGGCGCGGCCAAGCTGCGCGAGGAACTGCATCGTCTGAAGACCGTGGATCGCCCGTGGGTGATTGGCGCGATTGCGGAAGCCCGTTCGCATGGCGATTTGTCGGAAAATGCCGAATACGATGCAGCCAAGGAGCGCCAGGGTTTTATTGAGGGGCGTATCCAGGAAGTGGAAGGCAAGTTGTCGAATGCACAGATCATCGACCCCACTCTGCTGGATGCTGATGGTCGTTGCGTTTTTGGGGCGACTGTTGATCTGGAAGACCAGGATAGCGGTCACGCCGTAACCTATCAGATTGTCGGTGAGGATGAAGCCGACATCAAGCAGGGCAAGATTTCGGTCAACTCGCCGATGGCACGGGCCCTAATCGGCAAGTACGCGGGCGATATCGCCCAGGTACAAGCACCAGGCGGTATTCGCGAATACGAAGTGATCGACGTTCGCTACGAATAATTAGCCATGCGTCGCTTGTCAGAAGCCTTGTATCTGATCGCCATTGTCCTTTGGGTCGGCGGTCTGTGGGTTGTCGGCTATCTGGTGGCGCCCGTGTTATTCACCAGTCTGGCGGACCGGGCTTTGGCGGGGCAGCTGGCAGGCCAGTTTTTTTCGCTCATTGCCCTGTTGGGATTGGGTTGCGGCGGCTACCTGCTGGTATTTCTGCTGGGCCGCTTTGGGTTTTTTAGCGTACGACGGGCTGTTTTCTGGCTCGCCCTGGCCATGATGTCCATGGCGGCTGCCCAGTTGTTTGGCTTGCAGCCTTTGATGGCGCAACTCAAGGCAGATGCCTTGCCGCGTGAGGTCATGGAAAGTGTGCTGCGCGACCGGTTTTCAACTTGGCATGGCGTATCCAGCATCCTCTACTTAGTGCAGAGTCTGCTGGGCGGCTGGCTGGTCGTTGTGAGCGGCCGCGGCTTGCGCTGATCAGCCTTGGAAGCTGCGTTTGGTGCGGCGTGGCTCGTTGGTATGACGGCGAGTTTTTGCCCCGTTTTTGGCGTCGACCGTGGACTTCGGGTCGTTAGAAGGACGAAAGACCACCAATAATTTGCCAATATGTTGTACTGGCGCAGCACCGAGGTCAGTGCAGATTTGGTCGTAATAGGCCAGGCGATCGTCGCGGCTGTCACCGTAGACACGAATTTTGATCAATTCGTGGGCGTTGAGGCAGGCGTCGATTTCCTTCAGAACCGCTTCAGTGAGGCCATTCTCGGCGATCGAAACCACCGGATTCAGGCCATGGGCGCGAGCACGCAGTTCGCTGCGCTCGGCAGAGTTTAATTGCAGCATAGTCAACCTTTCAAAAACGGCATTTTACCGAATGAAAAGAACCAGAACCAGCAAGGCGTGGATGCGCGAGCATGTCAATGATCCTTATGTCCAACTTGCGCGCAAGGAGGGCTGGCGTTCACGTGCGGCCTTCAAGCTGCTTGAGATCGACGACAAGGACAAATTGTTGCGGCGCGGTGAAGTGGTGGTCGACCTCGGGGCAACGCCAGGGGGATGGTCGCAGGTGGCGGTCAAGCGGGTTGGCGATGGTGGGCTGGTCTTTGCACTCGATCTCATTGAAATGGAGCCGATTCATGGCGTGCATTTCATTCAAGGCGATTTTCGTGAGGACGATGTGCTCGTCAAGTTGGAAAATTTGCTTGGTGAGCGTCAGGTTGGGCTTGTGATGTCGGATATGGCCCCCAATATGTCAGGGGTGCCCTTGGTTGATCAGGCACGGGTCATGTATCTGGCAGAGCTCGGTCTGGAATTCTGTCGGGCGCACTTGAAACCGGATGGTGCCTTTCTGGTCAAAGTCTTCCAAGGCAGTGATTACGAAAGTTTTGTTCGTGCCATGCGGGAGACCTTTAAGCTGGTCGCTGTCCGCAAACCGGATGCCTCGCGCGATCGAAGCGCCGAGATTTACCTCCTGGGGCGCACATTGCGCTGACGGATTTGTTTAGAATGTCGTTTTTATCGCTCGACGCTGCAAAAGGAGAGCAAGCTTGAACAACATGTTCAAAAACCTCGCCGTCTGGATGGTGATTGGTCTGGTCCTGATGACTGTTTTCAACCAGTTCAATAATCGCCAGATGCCGACGGGGGCCATCGAATATTCCCAGTTCATCGATGAGGTGAAGCAGGGCCGTATCGCCAAGGTGGTGATGGAAGGCCGTACGCTGAAGGCCACCACCAGTGAAGGCAAACGCATCACAACGTATGCACCGCCCGATTTGTGGCTGGTTTCTGACCTGCTGAAAAATGGGGTCAAGATCGAAGCCAAGCCGGAAGAAGAACCCTCTTTCCTGATGAATTTGTTCGTCAGTTGGTTCCCGATGTTGCTACTGATCGGTGTTTGGGTCTTCTTCATGCGGCAAATGCAGGGCGGCGGCAAGGGCGGGGCGTTTTCCTTCGGCAAGTCGAAGGCCCGCATGACCGACGAAGCCCAGAACACCGTCACCTTTGCTGATGTGGCTGGGTGTGACGAGGCGAAGGAAGAGGTTCAGGAAATTGTCGATTTTCTGCGCGATCCGTCAAAATTCCAGAAACTGGGTGGTCGTATTCCCAAGGGGGTACTGATGGTCGGTAACCCGGGGACGGGCAAGACCCTGCTCGCCAAGGCGATTGCCGGCGAGGCTAAAGTGCCGTTCTTCAGCATTTCTGGCTCCGACTTTGTCGAAATGTTTGTCGGCGTCGGTGCCGCTCGCGTTCGTGACATGTTCGAGAATGCCAAGAAACACGCACCGTGCATTATTTTCATCGATGAAATTGATGCGGTCGGTCGACACCGTGGTGCTGGTCTGGGCGGTGGTAATGATGAGCGCGAGCAGACCTTAAATCAGTTGCTGGTCGAGATGGATGGCTTCGAAGGGCATTCGGGAATTATTGTCATTGCGGCGACCAACCGTCCGGATATTCTTGACCCGGCATTATTGCGTCCAGGTCGATTTGACCGTCAGGTTGTGGTCCCCTTGCCGGATATTCGCGGTCGCGAGGAAATCCTTAAGGTGCACATGCGCAAGATCCCGGTGGCAGCCGACATCAAGGCAGATGTGATTGCGCGCGGTACGCCGGGATTCTCGGGCGCGGATCTGGCCAATCTGGTTAACGAAGCAGCTTTGTTTGCGGCTCGTCGCAACAAGCGTCTGGTGGATATGGACGACTTTGAAATGGCCAAGGACAAGATCATGATGGGTGCCGAGCGCCGCAGCATGGTGATGACCGAGGACGAGAAGATGAACACGGCCTATCACGAGTCGGGCCATGCCGTTGTGGCCAAGCTGGTACCAAAGTCCGATCCGGTGCACAAGGTGACGATCATTCCGCGCGGCCGGGCCTTGGGCTTGACCATGCAGTTGCCGGAACAGGATCGCTATGCCTATGACCGTCAATATCTGATGAGTCGTATTGCCGTCTTGTTCGGCGGCCGTATTGCTGAAGAATTATTCATGAATCAGATGACGACCGGTGCATCGAATGATTTCGAGCGGGCGACGGCGATGGCGCGTGACATGGTGACCCGCTATGGCATGTCGGATCTCGGCGTGATGGTTTATGGCGAAAATGATGGAGAAGTTTTCCTCGGTCGCTCGGTGACCCAGCACAAAAATGTTTCGGAAGCGACCATGCAGAAGGTGGATGCGGAAATCCGCCGCATCATCGACCAGCAGTACGCACTGGCACGACAGCTACTGGAGGAAAATCGTGACAAGGTTGAGGCGATGACCAAGGCACTTCTGGAGTGGGAAACCATCGACGCGGAACAGATTGACGACATCATGGCTGGCAAGCCACCGCGCCCGCCCAAGCCAGTTCAGGGGAGCGTTCGTCCGCCGGAGTCGAATGATCATCCGGGGGCAGAACCCAGCGCACCCGCGACGGCGTGAGCCACTCTCTGGAACAGCCGGGTAATCCCCGGCTTTTTTTATGAACACATTGGATTGCGGTGCTTACCGTTTATCGCTAAATCGTCCGCTGATCATGGGGATTGTCAATCTGACACCGGATTCATTTTCGGGAGATGGACGAATCGGTGATGTGGTCTCGGCGATTGCTCATGCTAGGGCGCAACTTGAGGCGGGGGCTGATATGCTGGATCTGGGCGCCGAATCGTCGCGCCCCGGGGCCATGCCAACACCTGAAGATGAGGAGTTGGCCCGACTGTTGCCCGTTCTGGCGGAAGTGACACACTGGGGCGTACCGGTATCCGTCGATACCTACAAACCAGTTGTCATGCAGGCCGCATTGGCAGCAGGCGCTTCGATGATCAATGATATTACTGGCATGCGAGATCCGGCGGCACTGGCGGCGGTGGCTGCTAGTTCGGCAGCGGTGTGCGTGATGCATATGCAGGGTGAGCCAGGCACGATGCAACGGGCACCGGCTTACGCCAATGTTGTGGCTGAGGTTGAAGATTTCCTTGTTTCAGCGGTCGACCGCTGTCAACAGGCAAAAATCGACCGTAGTCGTATCGTGCTCGATCCCGGCTTCGGTTTTGGAAAGTCTCTTGGGCATAATCTGGCGCTTTTTCGGGCACTGGCGGCTGATCGCTGGGCAGGCTTGCCGCTTCTGGTGGGTGTTTCGCGCAAGTCGATGTTGGGGGAGATTACCGGGCGTCCGGTCACTGAGCGACAAGCGGCGAGTGTGGCAGCAGCGATCATGGCCGCTCAAAAAGGTGCGAAAATAATCCGTGTGCATGATGTCGCAGCAACGCGCGATGCTTTGGCTGTTTGGGCGGCGATTGAACAAGGGGGGAGTGATGAGTAGAAAATATTTTGGGACGGATGGCGTACGCGGGCGGGTTGGCGAAGCGCCGATTACGCCGGATTTCGTGATGCGCCTGGGTTATTCGGCGGGACGTGTTCTGATTAAACAAACAAACATGCCGTCGGGCGAGCGGCCCGGCGTCTTGATTGGCAAAGACACGCGCATTTCGGGGTACATGCTGGAATCAGCCTTGGAGGCTGGATTTTCGGCGGCGGGAGTGGATGTCTGCCTGGTTGGCCCTGTACCGACACCGGCGGTGGCCTATCTGACACGCGCCCTGCGTTTGCAGGCTGGTATTGTGATTTCTGCGTCACACAATCCGTTTTACGACAATGGTATAAAGTTTTTCTCCGCCCAGGGCGCCAAGTTGCCGGATGAGGTTGAGCAGGCCATCGAGGCCGGGATTGATCAGGAAATGCGGTGCGTGGCATCGGCCGACCTCGGTCGGGCTCGGCGTATTGATGATGCGCGCGGGCGATATATCGAGTTTTGTAAGAGTACCTTTCCCAATGATTGTGATTTGCGGGGCCTGCGCATCGTCGTCGATTGTGCGCATGGCGCGGCGTACAACATTGCGCCAGACGTCTTTCATGAATTGGGTGCTGAAGTGATCAGTATTGGCGTCTCGCCGAATGGCCTGAATATCAATAGCGCGGTGGGGGCAACGGCCCCACGTGCCTTGTGCGACGCAGTTCTGGCGCATCGGGCTGACCTGGGTGTGGCGCTGGATGGTGATGCCGATCGCCTGCAAATGGTTGATGCGGCAGGGCGTCTCTACGATGGTGATCAATTGTTGTATGCCATCGTGCGCAGTCGGGCGCGACATGCTCCGGTCAAAGGGGTTGTCGGAACCTTAATGACCAATTTGGCACTTGAGCATGCGTTGACCGCGATTGATATTCCCTTTGCCCGGGCAGCTGTCGGCGACCGTTACGTGGTCGAAATGTTGCATGAAAAGCATTGGCTGTATGGTGGCGAGAATTCCGGACACATTCTGGCGCTTGATCGTCATTCCACCGGGGATGGCATTGTCGCCGCCCTCCAGGTTTTGGCCGCTTTGCGGGAAAGCGGGGGTGATCTGGCGGGATTGTTGGGTGGGTTGGTGCTTTATCCGCAGGTCTTGATCAATGTGCCGGTTACGAAGGGCTTTGTCTGGCGCGATGTGCCGTCCATTGTGCAAAAACTGAACGAGGTTGAGGCGCAACTGCGTGGTCGTGGCCGTGTTCTGTTGCGCCCGTCGGGAACGGAGCCCCTGTTGCGGGTCATGGTTGAAGGAGAGGATGGCACGGAGGTTCGTGCGCTAGCTGAAGCCCTGGCGGCAGTGGTGCGGTTGGCGGCGCAATAGCTAGGATATCGCCTGCTCATTGACCGCCAGCGAGGCGGGTCGTTATAATCGGCGGGTTTTTCGCCACCGGAATAAAGCCTGTACATGCGCAAAAAGTTGGTTGCAGCAAACTGGAAAATGAACGGTAGTCTTGCTCAGAATGAGCAGCTGCTGATGGCTATCCGTGAAGGTCTCCCGGCTGGCTGCGAGGTGCTGGTTTGTCCCTCTTTTCCCTATCTGGTGCAAGTGGCTGGTTTTCTTGCTGGGACTGGTGCCGCGCTTGGGGCGCAAACACTTTCCGAGCATCCGTCTGGCGCTTATACCGGTGAAGTCTCTGCCGCCATGTTGCGTGATTTCGGCTGTAGTCATGTGTTGGTTGGGCATTCGGAGCGGCGTAACCTCTTCGTGGAAACGGATGAGGTGGTGGCTGAAAAATTTGCGGCTGCACAGGCCTTGGGCTTGATTCCGGTGTTGTGTGTTGGGGAGTCGCAGGCTGATCGTTTGGCTGGCCGGACTGAGGAAGTCGTACTGGGTCAGTTGGCAGCCGTGGTTGGCAGGGTTGGTGTAAATGCACTGGCGAGTGCGGTGCTGGCTTACGAACCGGTATGGGCAATTGGTACCGGTCTGACGGCGACGGCTGAACAGGCACAGGCAGTGCACGCTGCGCTGCGCGCTTACCTTGCTGCGCAAAATCCAATGCTGGCCTCGGCGATCCAGATACTCTACGGCGGGAGTGTCAAGGCGCAAAATGCTGCGGAATTGTTCGGGCAACCGGATATTGATGGTGGGTTGATTGGCGGCGCTTCTCTGGTCGCTGAAGAATTTTTGGCGATTTGTCGCGCTGCAAACTGAGGGTGTATAAAAAATGAATTGGTTATTTTCGGTCGTTCTTACTGTGCATATCTTGGTGGCGTTGGCAATCATAGGTCTGGTGCTGATGCAGCACGGTAAGGGGGCTGACATGGGGGCTGCTTTTGGTAGTGGCTCCTCGGGGAGTTTGTTCGGGGCCAGTGGCTCCGCTAATTTTCTGAGTCGTACCACCGGTGTGCTGGCCACGGTCTTTTTTGTGACCAGTCTGACACTAGCGTATGTCGCGTCGAACAAGCCAAAAACGTCTGGTAGTCTTATGCAAGAGTCGGTACAATCGCTGCCTGTTACGCAGCCTGCACAGGCATCGAGCGAAACGCCTGCAACGCCGGCGGAAGCGGCGTCAAGGGCCAAAGATATACCGAAGTAAGGCAAGGATTCTGCCCGGCATAGTCCCTCGTCGGGTGGGGTAAGAGATGTGCCGACGTGGTGAAATTGGTAGACACGCTATCTTGAGGGGGTAGTGGCGCAAGCTGTGCGAGTTCGAGTCTCGCCGTCGGCACCAATAACTGGGATAGCTGCCTTGGGGTGGTTGTCTCGTACAAGAAACTGAAAAATTGGCGGCGGATCATGGAAAACTACTTTCCAATCCTGATGTTCGTCCTTGTCGGGGTTGCGGTTGGCGTATTGCCGGTCGCAATGGGCTTTCTCCTTGCCCCGCAACGGCCGGATTCAGAAAAGCTCTCCCCTTACGAGTGCGGCTTCGAGGCATTCGAGGATGCGCGAATGAAGTTCGATGTGCGCTATTACCTAATAGCCATTCTCTTCATTCTCTTCGATCTCGAAATTGCTTTCCTGTTCCCTTGGGCGACAATCTTCAAGGACATCGTAGCCACTGAGTCGATCAAGATTTTCGGTTTTGTCGAGATGCTGGTTTTTGTCGCAATCCTGGTTATTGGCTACATCTACGCCTGGGCCAAGGGCGCGCTGGAATGGGAGTGAGCTGCCGTGGCGATTGAAGGAATTCTTCAGGAAGGCTTTGTCACCACGACGGCCGATAAGCTGATTAACTACATGCGCACCGGTTCGATGTGGCCAATGACTTTTGGTTTGGCCTGTTGTGCGGTGGAAATGATTCACGCAGGGTGCTCGCGCTACGATCTTGATCGCTTTGGGGTAGTGTTTCGACCAAGCCCTCGGCAGTCGGATGTGATGATCGTCGCTGGAACGCTGACCAACAAGATGGCACCGGCGCTACGCAAGGTGTATGACCAGATGGCTGAGCCGCGGTGGGTGATATCCATGGGGTCGTGCGCCAATGGGGGTGGTTATTACCACTATTCCTATTCGGTGGTTCGCGGTTGTGATCGCATCGTTCCAGTCGATATCTATGTTCCTGGGTGCCCCCCGACAGCGGAAGCTTTGCTGTACGGCATTATCCAGTTGCAGAACAAGATACGTCGTACCAACACCATTGCTCGTTAACTGCAAAGGCTGATTGCATATGTCTGCCAAGCTGGAATTGCTGTCCGAAAAACTTCAGTCACACTTCGGGGGTCGTCTTCGGTCTGCCAAGTTGAACCTCGGTGAATTGACGATCGAGGTGTTTGCGGCTGATTACCTTGATGTGGTGACGGCCCTGCGCGACGAAGCGGAGTTTGCCTTCGAGGAATTGATCGATTTGTGTGGTGTGGATTATTCCACCTACGGTGATGGTGTCTGGAAGGGTAAGCGCTTCGCCGTGGTTCTTCACCTGCTCTCCATCGCCAAAAATTGCCGTTTGCGGGTCCGCGTCTTTGCTGATGATGACGAGTTCCCGGCGGTTGGTACAGTGACTGGTGTCTGGCATGTTGCCAATTGGTTCGAGCGAGAAGCGTTCGATCTTTATGGCATCGCTTTTGTCGGACACGATGACTTGCGGCGTATTTTGACTGACTACGGTTTTATTGGTCATCCGTTCCGCAAAGATTTTCCGATTTCTGGTCATGTCGAGATGCGCTATGACCCGGATCAGGGGCGCGTGGTGTACCAACCGGTAACCATTGAGCCCAGAGAAAACACCCCGCGCATCGTGCGCGAAGATACCTACGGGGACGCGGCACATGGCTGATATCCGAAATTTCACACTGAACTTCGGTCCGCAGCACCCTGCAGCGCACGGTGTGCTGCGGTTGGTGTTGGAACTTGATGGTGAAGTGGTTCAGCGCGCCGATCCGCACATTGGCTTGCTGCACCGGGCAACTGAAAAGCTGGCTGAAACCCGCACCTGGGTTCAATCGGTTCCGTATATGGATCGTCTCGACTACGTGTCGATGATGTGTAACGAGCATGCCTACTGTCTGGCAACCGAAAAGCTGCTAGGTATCGAGGTGCCGGAGCGCGGTAAGTATATTCGGACGATGTTCGATGAAGTGACACGCATCCTTAATCACCTGTTGTGGATTGGTTGTCACGCACTGGACGTTGGTGCCATGACCATGGCGCTATATACCTTCCGCGAGCGCGAAGATCTGATGGATGCCTATGAGGCGGTCTCCGGGGCGAGAATGCATGCGGCATATTATCGTCCGGGTGGCGTTTACCGCGATTTGCCGGATCGGATGCCGCAGTACAAGGAATCGACCTGGACCAGCGCCAGCAAGGCGCGCGAATTGAATGACAATCGCAGTGGTTCGTTACTCGATTTTCTTGAGAACTTCTGTGATCGTTTCCCAAAGTATCATGCGGAGTACCACACGCTCCTGACTGATAATCGCATCTGGAAGCAACGTTTGGTGAACGTTGGCGTGGTTACACCGGAACGGGCGCTGCAGATGGGATTTAGTGGCGCCATGCTGCGTGGCTCTGGTATCGCTTGGGATCTGCGCAAGAAACAGCCCTATGCGGCCTATGGTCAAGTTGATTTTGATGTACCGGTTGGAGTCAACGGCGATAGCTATGATCGCTATCTGGTGCGTATGGAAGAAATGTTGCAGTCGAATCGCATCGTCAAGCAATGCATCGATTGGCTGCGCAAAAATCCCGGGCCGGTGATTACCGAGAATAACAAGGTGGCACCGCCGGCACGCGAAGATATGAAATCCAACATGGAGGAGCTGATTCATCATTTCAAGCTCTTCACCGAGGGGATTCATGTTCCGCCGGGCGAAGCCTATGCGGCTGTTGAGCACCCGAAAGGCGAGTTTGGTATTTATTTCGTTTCGGATGGTGCTAACAAGCCGTACCGAATGAAGATTCGGGCGCCGGGTTATGTCCATCTGGCTGGTATTGATGAAATGGCGCGTGGTCATATGATCGCTGACGTCGTCACCATTATTGGTTCCCAAGATATTGTTTTTGGTGAGATTGACCGCTGATGTTTTCCGCTGAAACCCTGACCAAATTTGCTCGCGAGGTTGCCAAGTATCCGGCTGACCAGGCGCAGTCGGCTGTGATGGCCTGCCTCGCCCACGCGCAGGAAGAAAAAGGCTGGTTGCCTGCCGAGGCGATCGAATATGTGGCCAACTATTTGGGTATGCCGCCGATCGCGGCCTACGAGGTGGCCTCTTTCTACAATATGTATGACTTGAAGCCACTGGGTCAGTACAAGATCACGGTCTGCACCAATTTGCCGTGTGCCTTATCAGGTGGTTACCATGCAGGCGAGTACCTGCAGCGCAAGCTCGGTATCGGCTACGGCGAAACGACGGCCGATGGCAAATTTACCCTGAAAGAGGGTGAATGCATGGGCGCTTGCGGCGATGCCCCTGTGTTCATCGTCAATAACCGCACCATGTGCAGCCACATGCATCCGGAACAGATCGACAAGCTCATCGAGGAGTGCAAATAATGGCGATGCTTGGGGCGATTAGTCCTGTCCTGATGGCGGGGCTGCAGGGTGACGATAGCTGGCACTATCAGGATTATGTGGCGCGTGGGGGCTATGCCCAGTTGCGGCGAATCCTTGCGAACAAGATTTCCCAGGAAGAGGTCATTAGCGAAGTCAAGCAGTCGGTGCTGCGTGGCCGTGGTGGTGCCGGTTTCCCGACTGGCCTGAAGTGGTCTTTCATGCCGCGCTCTTTTCCTGGTGACAAATACGTTGTCTGCAATACGGACGAAGGTGAGCCAGGGACTTTCAAGGATCGCGACATCATGCGCTATAACCCGCATGCTGTGATCGAAGGCATGGCCATCGCGGCCTATGCGATGGGCGCCAACCGAGGCTATAACTATGTGCACGGTGAAGTCTGGCTGGAATACCAACGTTTCGAAGAGGCCTTGGGTGAGGCCCGTGCTGCAGGGTTAATCGGACAGAATATTCTCAATTCTGGCTTTAATTTCGAGCTTTTTGCCCACCATGGTTATGGCGCCTATATCTGTGGTGAAGAAACGGCATTGCTCGAGTCGATCGAAGGGAAGAAAGGGCAGCCGCGTTTCAAACCGCCTTTCCCGGCTTCTTTTGGTCTATACGGCAAGCCGACCACAATTAACAACACCGAAACCTTTGCCTCCATTCCATTCATTCTGGGGATGGGCGGTGAAGCTTTCCTCAATCTGGGCAAGCCGAATAATGGGGGCACCAAGCTTTTCTCGGTGTCCGGGCATGTGAATCGCCCCGGCAATTATGAAATACCGCTGGGTACCTCCTTTGCCACCCTGCTGGAGATGTGCGGTGGGATGCGTGGCGGCCGCAAGCTGAAGGCGGTCATCCCTGGCGGCTCATCTGCCCCTGTTATGCCGGCTGATGTCATCATGGATTGCACCATGGATTACGACTCGATCAGCAAGGGTGGTTCGATGTTGGGTTCCGGGGCTGTCATCGTCATGGACGAAACCGTTTGCATGGTCAAGGCGCTAGAGCGTTTGTCCTTCTTCTATCATGAAGAGTCTTGCGGCCAGTGTACGCCTTGCCGTGAGGGAACAGCCTGGATGTACCGTGTGGTTCATCGCATCGAAAACGGCCAGGGCAAGCCTGAAGATCTTGACCTGCTGAACAGTGTTCTGGGCAACATCGCAGGTCGCACCATCTGTGCGCTGGGTGATGCTGCAGCTTTTCCGGTGCAGAGCTTTCTCAAACATTTTCGCAGTGAGTTTGAGCATCACATCGAACACAAGTCATGCTTGGTGCCCAAGGATGTGCAATGGGTGGGCAGCGGCTTCCACAAGATTCCGGCCTGATCAGGTCGGCGTGAATCACGATAGAACTGGCTACAAGGTAGCGACATGCTAGAAATCGAAATCGACGGCAAAAAGGCTCAAGTGCCTGATGGCAGCACGGTGATGGATGCCGCGCAGCAGATGGGGGTTTATATTCCTCATTTTTGCTACCACAAAAAACTCTCGATCGCCGCTAACTGCCGGATGTGTCTGGTGCAGGTCGAAAAGGCACCCAAGCCCTTGCCGGCTTGTGCAACACCGGTGACCAATGGCATGAAGGTGTTCACTCATTCCGAACTGGCCGTCAAAGCACAGAAGGGTGTGATGGAATTCCTGCTGATCAATCACCCGCTGGATTGCCCGATTTGCGACCAGGGCGGTGAGTGTCAATTGCAGGATATGTCGGTTGGTTATGGGCCGATGAAGAGTCGGTATACCGAAGAAAAGCATGTTGTTTTCCATAAAAATGTCGGTCCACTGATTTCGATGGAAGAAATGAGTCGCTGCATTCATTGCACGCGCTGTGTTCGCTTTGGCCAAGAAGTGGCTGGGGTCATGGAACTGGGCATGGCGAACCGTAACATGCATTCCGAGATCATGACTTTCGTAGGTCGTACGGTCGACTCCGAATTGTCGGGCAATATGATCGACCTCTGCCCGGTCGGTGCGCTTACCTCGAAACCTTTCCGATATACCGCCCGTTCCTGGGAGTTGCAGCGTCGTAAGTCGATCAGTCCGCATGATTCGGTAGGTGCCAATCTGGTGGTTCAGGTTAAGCACGACAATGTGATGCGTGTCCTGCCACGAGAAAATGAAGCGGTTAACGAATGCTGGATTTCCGATAAAGAGCGCTTCGCCTACCAGGCACTGAGTTCTGATGAGCGTTTGACTAAACCAATGGTTAAGCAAGGCGGTGAGTGGCGTGAAGTGGCATGGAATGTCGCACTTGATTATGTCGCTCATGGCTTGAAAGACATTGCGCGCGAGCAGGGCGGCGATGCAATTGCCGCGCTCGCCTCGCAGCAGGCAACGGTCGAGGAGTTGTATCTGCTTGGCAAGGTTATGAAAGGCCTCGGTAGCGGGAATGTTGATTTCAGGGTTCGGCAGCGTGACTTTGGCACTGATTTTAAGCGTGTCGGTACGCCGTGGCTGGGCCTTAAGCTGGCAGAAATTCAGGATCTTGATGGTGCTTTGGTCGTCGGTTCTTTTCTGCGCAAGGATCATCCGCTGATTGCTCAGCGACTGCGCCAGGCGGCAAAGAAATATACGCAGGTCAGCCTGTTGTCGGTGACCGCAGATGATCAGCTGATCAAGTTGCATGCCCAAAAGACGGTCAAGCCCTCCGAGTTGGTCTTTGCACTGGCGGCTGTAGTCAGGGCAGCATCTGATGCCAAGGGGGTTGTTGTTCCGGCCTTGGCGGGAGTTACCACCTGCGAGACCAGTCGAAAAATTGCCGATAGTCTGTTGCAAGGTGAGAAGCGTGCAGTTTTCCTAGGTAATGTTGCGACACAATCGGCGGATGCAACGCAGATTCATGCCTTGGCCATCGAGCTCGCCCGTCTGACGGGGGCTACGCTGGGGTTCTTGGGAGAGTCGGGGAATACGGTTGGCGCACATGCCGCTTGGGCCCTCCCGAATGGCGCCAATGCTCGCCAGATGTTCGAGCAGCCACGCAAGGCCTATGTTCTTCTGGGGCTTGAACCGGAGCTGGATTGTGCGAATCCCCAACTTGCGCTCGACGCACTCAAGTCGGCTTCGATGGTCGTTAGCATGTCCGCATTCAAGTATGCGCCGGCACTCGAGTACGCCGATGTGATCCTGCCCGTCTCCCCATATACCGAGACATCTGGCACCTTTGTCAATATCGAGGGTCGCGTGCAGTCCTTTAGCGGTGTCGTCAAGCCTCGTGGCGATACGCGACCAGCCTGGAAGGTGCTGCGTGTCCTTGGCAACGTCTTGAATCTTGACGGCTTTGACCAGCAGTCCAGTGAAGCTGTCCGCGATGAGGCTTTGGGATGCGGCGTCGAGTTTGTTAGCGGTCTCGATAACGGCTTGAACGATGTTGTTCTGGCTTTGCCTGTCGTGTCACAAACCCCGCTGCAGCGGATTGCTGATGTGCCCATTCATTTTGCCGATCCGATGGCGCGTCGCTCTCCCGCATTGGCGCAGACAGTGGATGGCCGGGCGCCACGCCTGCGGGTTGGCACCGCGACGTTGACCGAATTGGGGCTGATTGCTGGTGAGCCAGCCCGCGTTACACAGGGTGGTGTCGTGGCGCAGCTGACAGTTGAACTTGACGAACGAGTGCCGGCGGGCTGTGTCCGGATTGCTGCGGCGCATCCGACAACGGCGATGCTGGGCGATATGTTCGGCGAAATTTCTGTGGAGCGTGCATAAATGGACGCACTGATCAATTTTGGTAGCGGGATATTCGGGGGAGCCTGGCCGGCGGTCTGGACCTTACTGAAAATCGTCCTGATTGTAGCTCCGCTGATGCTGAGCGTGGCTTATCTGACCTGGGCCGAGCGCAAGGTGATTGGCTACATGCAGGTTCGTATTGGCCCAAACCGGGTAGGCCCTTGGGGCTTGATCCAGCCGATTGCTGATGGCTTGAAACTCCTGCTCAAGGAAATCATCGTTCCGAGCGGCGCCAATAAGGGCATTTTTATCATTGCTCCGATGCTGGCCATTGCACCGGCCCTGGCGGCTTGGGCAGTGATTCCGTTCAACGAAAATCTGGTCGTTGCCAATATCGATGCCAGCCTGCTTTACATCATGGCCATCACCTCGATGGGTGTGTACGGCATTATTTTGTCAGGCTGGGCATCCAACTCCAAGTACGCCTTTCTGGGTGCGATGCGCTCTTCGGCACAAATGGTCTCCTACGAAATCGCCATGGGTTTTTCGTTGATTTGCGTCTTGATGATCTCTAATAGTCTGAATCTGGTGGAGATCGTTCAGGGTCAAAATACGGGACGTTTTGCCGATATGGGACTGGGGGTTTTGTCCTGGAACTGGCTGCCCCTGCTGCCGATGTTCATTGTTTACCTGATTTCCGGTACCGCTGAATTGAACCGAGCACCGTTTGACCTCGCTGAAGGCGAATCTGAAATCGTGGCCGGTTTCCATGTCGAATACTCCGGCATGGCTTTCGCGTTGTTCTTCTTGGCCGAATACGCCAACATGATTCTGGTCGCAGCCCTGACTTCGCTGTTGTTTTTGGGTGGCTGGCTGTCGCCAGTGGGTTTCTTGCCGGATGGCATCCTCTGGTTGTTCGCCAAGATGGCTTTCGTCCTGTTCCTCTTCCTGTGGTTCCGTGCCACCTTCCCACGCTATCGCTATGACCAGTTGATGCGTCTGGGCTGGAAGGTCTTCCTGCCGATCTGCATGATCTGGCTTGTTGTGGTCGGCCTCTGGATGTTGTCGCCGCTGAATATCTGGAAGTGAGGAGAGAAGCATGGGTTCGATGAAGGAAGTCTTCAATAGTCTCTTCCTCAAGGAATTGTTGAAGGGGATGTCGGTGACCGGGCGTTATTTCTTTGCGCGCAAGATCACCGTCCAGTATCCCGAAGAAAAGACGCCGCAAAGTTTCCGTTTCCGCGGCCTGCATGCCTTGCGCCGCTATCCGAATGGCGAAGAGCGTTGTATCGCCTGTAAGCTGTGCGAGGCTGTTTGTCCGGCACTGGCCATCACCATCGAGGCTGAGCCGCGTGATGATGGATCGCGCCGGACAACGCGCTATGACATCGATCTGACCAAGTGCATCTTCTGTGGCTTCTGCGAAGAAGCCTGCCCGGTTGATGCCATCGTTGAGACGCGGATCTTCGAGTACCACGGTGAGAAGCGCGGTGATCTGTACTACACCAAGCACATGCTACTGGCCAATGGCGATCGTTACGAAACGCAGATTGCCGAAGACCGCGCGCTCGACGCGCCTTACCGATAACAGGTGCCCGTGATGGATTTTCAAACTGTTGTTTTCTTCTTCCTGTCAGCGATACTCATTTTCGCTGCCATGCGGGTTATCACTGCGCGCAATCCGGTCCATGCTGCGCTGCACCTAATTCTCGCCTTCTTTACCTGTGGCGGGATCTGGGCGTTGCTGCAGGCAGAGTTTCTGGCTATCGCGATCATTCTGGTTTACGTTGGCGCGGTCATGGTGCTCTTCCTGTTCGTGGTCATGATGCTCGATATCAATCTTGATCGCATGCGCCAAGGATTCTGGAACTATCTGCCACTCGGTGCCGTGCTGGGCGTGTTAATGGTTATGGAAATGGGTCTGGTTCTGGGCAGCAAGTATTTCCAGGTGCCGGCTGCTGACGCCATGGTCCCGGCGGGAGTTTCGAACACCAAGGAAATTGGTGCCTTGATGTTCAGTGAATATGTTTATCCCTTCGAACTGGCATCGATCATCCTGCTGGTCGGCATGATTGCTGCCATCGTGTTGACCTATCGGGGACCGAAGAAGTCCAAGAACACCAATCCGAATCAACAGGTTTTCGTCCAGGCCAAGGATCGCATCCGTGTCCTGCAGATGCCGGTTGAAAAAGACTGAACCCCGGGAAGATCATGCTTACACTCACTCTTTCTCATTTCTTGATTCTGGGCGCGATTCTGTTCGCCATCAGCGTGGTCGGGATCTTTCTGAACCGGAAGAACTTGATTGTTCTGTTGATGGCCATCGAATTGATGCTGCTCGCGGTCAACATGAATTTCGTGGCCTTTTCGCACTACCTGAATGATCTGTCCGGTCAGGTGTTCGTGTTCTTCATCCTAACTGTTGCAGCGGCTGAAGCTGCGATTGGTCTGGCCATCCTGATCGTGCTGTTCCGTAACCTCAAGAGCATCCATGTGGATGACCTAGGCAGCCTGAAGGGTTAATCATGGAAATGCAAAAACTCTATCTGCTGGTACCGCTTGCGCCGCTCGTCGGCGCCATCATTGCCGGCTTGTTTTGTCGTGTCATTCCGCGCTGGTTGGCGCATACCGCGACCATAGCCGGCGTTGCGACCGCCTTTGTGGCTTCGCTGCTGATTTTTCAGGATGTCCTGGCCGGCAATACTTTCAACGGTACGGTCTATACTTGGATGACCAGTGGCGACTACACCTTTGAGGTCGGCTTCCTGATCGATACATTGACCGCGACCATGATGCTGGTTGTCACCTTCGTGTCGCTGATGGTCCATATCTACACCATTGGCTACATGCAGGAAGACCCGGGTTACAACCGTTTCTTCAGCTATATCTCCTTGTTTACCTTCTCCATGCTGATGTTGGTGATGGCCAACAACTTCATGCAGCTCTTCTTCGGCTGGGAGGCGGTCGGCTTGGTCTCCTACCTGCTGATCGGCTTCTGGTACACCAGGCCGACGGCAATCTTCGCCAATATGAAAGCCTTCTTGGTCAATCGAGTCGGCGATTTCGGTTTCATTCTCGGCATCGGTCTGGTTCTGGCCCACTTTGGATCGCTCGATTACGCGATGGTCTTCAAGCAAGCGCCAGATCTGGCGAATGTAACGATCAACATCTGGGGTGATGCCCAGTGGTCGTTGATGACCGTGACCTGTATCTGCCTGTTTATTGGTGCCATGGGCAAGTCGGCGCAGGTGCCGTTGCACGTCTGGCTGCCCGATTCAATGGAAGGCCCGACCCCGATCTCGGCGCTGATTCACGCGGCAACGATGGTGACTGCCGGCATCTTCATGGTGTCGCGCATGTCGCCGCTGTTCGAACTGTCGACTACGGCACTCTCTTTCGTGATCGTCATCGGTGCCATTACCGCGCTGTTCATGGGTTTCCTTGGCATCATCCAGAACGATATCAAGCGTGTTGTCGCCTACTCGACCCTGTCGCAACTCGGTTACATGACCGTCGCCCTGGGTGCTTCAGCCTATTCGGTTGCCATCTTCCACTTGATGACCCATGCTTTCTTCAAGGCACTGCTCTTCCTTGCTGCGGGTTCGGTGATCATCGGCATGCACCACGATCAGGACATTCGCAACATGGGCGGTCTACGTAAGTACATGCCGATTACCTGGATCACCTCGCTGATTGGCTCGTTGGCATTGATTGGTACGCCGTTCCTGGCCGGCTTCTACTCCAAGGACTCGATCATCGAGGCCGTCGCACTGTCGACGATCCCGGGTTCAGGTTTTGCTTATTTTTCTGTCATGGCCGGTGTGTTCGTTACTGCCTTTTACTCCTTCCGCATGTATTTCCTCGTGTTCCACGGTGAAGAGCGCTTCGGCAAGGCTGATGACGCACATCATCACGAGCATGATGGTGATCATGACGATGAGGAAGCGGCACACGACCATCATCATGGCTTGGCTCCTGGCCAGAAACCGCACGAAACCCCCTGGGTCGTTACGCTGCCGCTGGTTCTGTTGGCGATTCCGTCGGTGGTGATTGGTTACATCGCCATTGAACCGATGGTCTTTGGCGACTATTTCAAGAACGTCATTTTCATCGACTACCATGCGCATCCTGCGATGGAACAGTTAGCGCATCATTTCCATGGCGCCGCAGCCATGGGGGTTCATGCCCTCACCACGCTGCCTTTCTTTCTCGCATTGTCCGGCGTCGTGCTGTCCTGGTTCTTCTACATGAAGCGGCCAGATATTCCAGCTGCGATCCAGCGCCGTTTTTCTGCGGTCAACACCTTGCTCGAGAACAATTACTACTTTGACAAAATCAATGAATTTGTACTCGCCGGTGGTGCCCGTGTTCTGGGCACAGCCTTCTGGCGAGGTGGTGACCAGGCAGTCATCGACGGCATCATGGTCAACGGTTCGGCCAAGCTGGTTGGCTGGGTGGCATCGATCAGCCGCCTGTTCCAGACTGGTTTTGTTTATCACTACGCATTCACGATGATCATCGGCCTATTTGTGCTGATGACACTGTGGATCAATCGCGCCTAGCCTGAATAGCTCGCAGAACAGCAAGGAATAACATGTCGAATTACCCGCTGCTATCTCTCGCAATCTGGATTCCGATCGTGGTCGGATTCCTGGTGCTGGCCACTGGCAATGACCGCAACGCGCCCATGGCGCGGACATTGGCGCTGCTTGGTGCTATCACTGGTTTTCTGATCACCATTCCACTCTGGACCGGTTTTGATCCGGCCAACGGTGGGATGCAGTTCGTTGAACTGAGTGGTTGGATTCCTCGCTTCAATATCAACTACCACTTGGGGGTTGATGGCATCTCGATGCTCTTCGTCATCCTGAACGCTTTCATCACCATCATTGTTGTGGCAGCTGGCTGGGAAGTGATCGAAAACAAGGTGGCCCAATACAATGCTGCCTTCCTGATCATGTCCGGTCTGATGAACGGGATCTTCACCTCTCTGGACGGTATTCTGTTCTACGTCTTCTTCGAAGCCTCGCTGATCCCGCTCTACCTGATCATCGGTGTATGGGGGGGACCGAACCGCGTTTATGCCGCATTCAAATTCTTCCTTTACACGCTGTTCGGCTCTCTGCTGTTCCTAGTTGCCCAGATGTATCTGTTCTTCCAGTCCAACGGTAGTTTTTCCATCCTCGAATGGCACAAATTGCCAATAGAACTGGGGGCACAGATCTGGATTTTCCTTGCCTTCCTGATTGCCTTTGCCGTTAAGGTGCCGATGTGGCCGGTCCACACTTGGTTGCCGGATGCGCACGTCGAGGCACCCACTGGGGGTTCCATCGTGCTGGCGGCGATTGGCCTGAAGCTTGGTGCCTATGGATTCCTGCGCTTCTCGCTACCCATCGTGCCGGATGCGGCCCACGAGTTGTCTAGCCTGGTGGTGGCGCTGTCGCTGATCGCTGTGGTCTATATCGGCTTCGTCGCCCTCGTTCAGGCCGACATGAAAAAGCTGGTTGCCTATTCGTCAATTGCCCACATGGGTTTTGTCACCCTGGGATTTTTCATGTTCAGTGCGCTGGGTATTGAAGGTGCCTTGGTGCAGATGATTTCACACGGGTTTGTCTCCGGTGCAATGTTCTTCTGTATTGGCGTCATGTATGACCGCGTCCATAGTCGTCAAATTGCTGATTACGGTGGTGTGGTGAATACCATGCCCAAGTTTGCCGCTCTATTCATGCTGTTCTCGATGGCCAACGCGGGTCTTCCAGCGACTTCCGGTTTCGTGGGTGAGTTCATGGTTATCCTGGCCGCTGTTAAATTCAATTTCTGGGTCGCTTTTGCCGCCGCTACCTCCTTGATTGTTGGTGCTGCCTACACCCTGTGGATGTACAAGCGCGTGATTTTCGGTGATGTGGCCAACAAGCACGTTGCCGAACTGAGCGACATCAACGGTCGTGAGTTTGCGATTCTCGGTGTTCTGGCCATCTGTACCTTGTGGATGGGTCTCTATCCAGAGCCTTTTACTCAAGTCATGCACGCATCGGTCAATGACCTGCTGCGTCACGTCGCCATCAGCAAGATTCAATAAACGGTAGCCGACATGTTCGACAATTTCGTAGTCCCCGATCTCCTGCCTGCCGCCCCAGAACTTTTCCTGGCCGGCATGGCACTGGCCATCTTGATGATCGACCTGACCGTCAAGGACAGCCGTCGCACACTGACTTTTGTTTTGGCCCAGTTGGCATTGATTGGTTGCGCGATCATCCAGGTCTATACCAGCAGCCAGGAAGTGACCTATACCTTCAGTCACATGTTCGTCGATGACGTGATGGCTGATTTGCTCAAGATTTTTGTCTACATGACCATGATCGTGGTTCTCTTCTATTCACGCGGCTATGTGCTCGACCGGGCGGCGATGAACAAGGGTGAGTATTACGTGCTGGCGTTGTTTGCCACGCTGGGCATGATGGTGATGATTTCGGCCAACAATTTCGTGACGATTTATATCGGCCTCGAATTGCTCTCCCTGTCGCTGTACGCGATGGTGGCGATGAATCGCGATTCACTGGCATCGACCGAGGCCGCGATGAAATACTTCGTCCTGGGGGCCCTGGCTTCGGGCATGTTGTTGTACGGGATGTCGATGATCTACGGTGCGACCGGGACCCTGGAAATTACCCAGATCGCTGAACGTCTGTATGGCGGCGACGTGAACAAGACGGTTCTGGTGTTTGGCCTGGTTTTCCTGGTCTCTGGTCTGGCATTCAAATTGGGCGTTGTGCCTTTCCATATGTGGATTCCGGACGTTTATCACGGTGCGCCGACTGCGGTCACGCTGTTGATTGGCTCTGCACCCAAACTGGCTGCTTTTGCCATTGTCATGCGCCTGCTGGTGGGGGGGCTGATCACGATGGCTCAGGATTGGCAGGCCATGCTGATTATTCTGTCCGTGCTGTCGATGGCTATCGGTAACCTAGCGGCCATCGCCCAAACCAACCTGAAGCGCATGCTGGCGTATTCCGCCATATCTCATATGGGCTTCATGCTGCTCGGAATCACTACCGGCGTGGTTAGTGGCGATGCACGCTACGCGCTGAATGCCTATAGCTCGGCAATGTTCTATGTCATTGCCTACGTACTGATGACAGCCGGTGCCTTCGGGATGATCCTGCTGATGGCGCGTGCAGGGTTCGAAGCTGACAACCTGGATGACTTCAAGGGCCTGAACAAGCGCAGCCCTTGGTTTGCCGGCGTGATGCTGATGATCATGTTCTCGATGGCCGGCGTGCCTTTCTTCATCGGTTTCTTCGCCAAGTTCTCAGTGCTGCAGGCTGTGGTGGCTTCCGGCCAAATCTGGCTGGCGATCGTGGCTGTCATCTTCTCGCTGATTGGTGCCTTCTACTACCTGCGGGTCGTCAAGCTGATGTATTTTGACGCGCCGACCGATGAAAGCCCGCTGACTGCGCCGCTTGATATGCGTTTGCTGATTTCGGCCAATGGCGTGGCGATTGCCGTGCTTGGCATCTTTCCGCAATTCATCATGTCCTTGTGTGCCTACGCCCTGCTGCGTTCGCTGTAATTCGACATTTGTTTAGTTTGTTTTAACGCCCCGCTGGTCGGGGCGTTTTCTTTGGAGTCGGCGATGTTGCGCGATACACATCTGGTCGAAACAGAAATTAAATCAGAACAAGTTTTCAAGGGTGCTTTGCTGGATGTTCGACGCGATACGGTTCGTCTGCCCAATGATCAGACCTCAATCCGGGAATACATTGTTCATCCCGGCGCCGTCGTCATTCTGGCGATTTTACCGAATGGCAATTTGTTGTTCGAACGGCAGTTTCGCTATCCCTTGCATCGGGTTTTTATCGAATTGCCAGCCGGCAAAATTGATCCCGGTGAAGCCATCCTGGATACAGCCCGTCGCGAACTGCGGGAGGAAACGGGCTATGAGGCGAGCGAATGGGAGTATCTCGGGGTAATGCACCCCTGCATCGGTTATTCGGATGAGCGCATTGAAATCTTCGCGGCGAGAGGTTTGCATCCTGCCGGGGGGCAGATACTCGATCACAATGAGTTTCTCGAGGTGGTGGAACTGAGCCCCGCAGCAGCCCGCACCGCAGTCTGGCAGGGTGAGATCACTGATGCAAAGACGGTCACCGCCTTGTTTTGGCTCGACAAACCGTAAATGACTGGTATTTGCGGTCGACGCGCTCTGGAAATCTTTTTGCTGGTGGCTCGTATTTTTAATAACTAAGCAGCTTGCAACAACCCTCCGGTGCGGAATTTCCTTGGCACTGCGTTAAGTTGTTGGTGGGATGATGAGAGAGCCGGTCCCGGAAATTCGGACAGTTGGATAAGTGATAGCCTTGCTCAACCGCAGGCCGCGTAGCGGCCATGAAATGGAGCATGGGCATGACAAGAAGGAAGCGGCGGAATCACTCGCCGGAATTGAAAGCCAAGGTGGCGATCGCTGCCTTGAAGGGCGACAAGACGCTGGCCGAACTGGCGCAACAGTTCGATGTTCATCCGACCCAGATCACGGACTGGAAGATGCAACTGCTGGAGCGATCAGCGGTGGTTTTCGGAGAGTCGCCGGCCAAGGAGTCTGGTCCGGACATCCAGACCATGCAGGCCAAGATCGGGCAGCTGACGCTGGAGAACGATTTTTTAGAAAAGGCGCTCAACAAGGCGGGCCTGCTGAGCGCAAAAAGATGATCGACCGCACCCACAAACTGTCGGTGGTCCGGCAATGCGAAATTCTCGAACTGGCGCGGTCGACCGTGTACTACACGCCGAAACCGACCTCGGTAGAGGATTTGGCGCTGATGCGTCGAATCGACGAGTTGCATCTGGAATACCCGTTTGCCGGGAGCCGGATGCTGCGCGATCTGCTCCGCAACGAGGGGCAG